>UOGE01000112.1_pt1 | contig 50719 bp, 43 predicted proteins | sample 1989811 | NCBI WGS metagenome assembly UOGE01 (sample SAMEA4712198, study PRJEB27164) | hydrothermal vent metagenome | biome: marine basaltic hydrothermal vent biome; feature: marine hydrothermal vent; material: mineral | place: Pacific Ocean | collected 2011-06-14/2011-07-23 | depth 1691 m | reverse complement strand
CGTGTCCGCATAAAAATGGATATCGGAGAAGTTGTATCCAAGAAGAATAATGTGCCACACAAGAAGCGCATACAGAACCGATTTTACCCGCCGGGCGGATGCCGCGACCGTCGGAACAAACAGCGCAAGAAGAAAAGGAAACGAGACTGTGAAAGAGCTGGATATATCGAACCTGACGCCATGCGCAAAGGCGAAGGCCGTATCGTATATGTCGGCGGCGAACAGTGTGTGATATTTGAGATACAGGTATAGCCTGCAAACAGACAAAGCGGCTACGAATAAAAAAACCGGCGCCAATGAAAATTTGATTTGGCGTATCATCATAAAGAACATCCCACTGCAATTCGAGGATTTTATCATCATTAACCTGGCTGGGCAACATGATTCCCCGCCAGAAGGAGGGGGGATGCGGCTTTGCGCGAAAAGGCCTCTATCGGCTATGGGGTGGGGCGATCATCTGGAAATAGTTTATGATCCCCAGCCGACAAAACAACCAGCGTCACACACCACCATGCGTCATGGTTAATCGATGGTTTAAAATTCGCTAAACTCATCGTCCATTGGTATCTTCCTTTCGGCCATGGATGCAGAGGCGGTCCTGGGCGCGTCGCCCTTATTTGTGAATTTGTTGATCGCCCGGCCAAGCAGCCGAGGGCTCGATTGATGATTGCCGACACTGGCGCCGGTATGATGTCCGTTATCATCGCCAGTGGCTCCGCCTCCACTTCCCATTATAACTCCGTTAAGATTTTTAATCATCTGCTGGAGGGTGACGGCCTGGGCGTTAAGTTCCTCCGAAGCGGCCGCCGACTCTTCCGCCGTGGCGGCGTTATTCTGGGTCACTTCATCCATGTCGGAGATGGCCCGATTAACCTGTTCCACCCCCTGTGCCTGCTCCCCGCTGGCCGCGGCTATTTCGCTGATTAAATCGGTTACCTTGCTGACACTGTCGACAATTCTGCGAAGCACTTCACCCGCCTGTATTGCCCGATCACTCCCCTCCTGGGCCTTGGCCACCGCGTCTTCGATAAGGCCAGCGGTGTCCTTGGCGGCGCCCCCTGCGCGCTGGGCAAGATTGCGCACCTCCTCCGCCACAACCGCAAAGCCTTTGCCATGTTCGCCCGCACGCGCCGCTTCGACCGCCGCGTTGAGCGCCAGCAGGTTAGTCTGAAACGCGATCTCTTCAATGACTTTGATAATTTTGCTGATTTCTTCTGACGATTTGTTAATCGCCGTCATAGATTCAATCATCGCCGACACCGACTCGTTCCCCTGGTCCGCCTCCTTGCGCGCTTCCCGGGAGAGTATGCTGGCCTCGTTGGCATTGTCGGCGTTTTGACGAGTCTGGCTGGCCACCTCCTCGAGCGCGGAAGATGTCTCTTCCAGGCTACTTGCCTGTGTGGTCGCCCCTTCCGACAGGTTCTGGCTTGCGGTGGAGACCTGACCCGCAGCGCTTGAGACCTGATCGGCCCCCTCAGACATCTCGTCGGAAATTCGACGAATTGGGGTGATAACGCTCCGGCGGATAAAAAAGACCGCTCCCAGAACCGCCAGAGAAATCACCACAGTCGCCACCAGAGCTACTTTTATTTTCACAGATCTCAAGGATTTATCCAGCGGAGTCATGTCCATAATTATCTGAAAAGCGCCATGCATGTCGCCTGTCTTTTTACCATCCTTGCTAAAGCCGATCGGGTCTGTCATTGTGTTTGGCCTAAGTGGATCGTCATTGGCTGTGCCATGACAAATAAGGCATTCCTGGGAAAGTTTCACGGCCCGCATGTAACGTAGCACGTGCATCTGCTCATCAATAGCCTTGGCCTCAATGTCACCGCTCTTTTGCAACCCTCGCAATAATTCCTTCTCCACTTCCGTCACCGGATTGTAATTCGGATTGCGCGCGTTAAAACGTGTTGGCTTGAACTGGAAAAAGCTCTCCTCGGCCCCTTTAAGGGCCGCGTTGAAAGCGGATACAACCGGAATAGTGTTATAGTAAGTCGTTGATCTTAACGCCTTGAAATAGCCTGGAGACCCGACAGTCAAACCAGCAAGCGCTTCTTGCGCTTCGGCGAGCAACCGTTTGCTCTGAAAAGCGTTTTGCTTGGTTAGCAGGCCGGTGGAGTTTCGCGCGTTTTCGGCCATGCGGCCGATCGCCCGCGCCTTGAAATTCATTTCCTCCAGGCTCGCCGCGCGAAATTGTTGAATATACACCGCCGCCGTGATCGCGGTGGAGACCATAATAGCGACCACGAGGATCGACGCGATTTTCAGTTGCAGGCTGATGTTTTTCATTCTTGCTCCTTTACGCCCTCCCGGGCTTTTGAAATATCCAATCCGCTTAACACGGCCGAGATGTTAAGCAGGGTTTTCACTCGATCGCCCACTTTGGCCATTCCGGAAATAAAATCGGTTTTAATTCTGGCTCCAAAATCTGGTGTTGGTTCTATTTCCTTATAATTTATATCTAACACTTCAGAAACAGCGTCGACGTAAAGACCGCACAAACCGCCATTGCCACGATCAATCACAATGATGCAGGTTTTTTCGGTCGATTCGATCTCCTCCATGCCAAACTGCCGCCTGAGATAAATAACAGGAACAACCTTGCCTCGCAGATTGATGACACCCCTGAGATATTTAGGGGTCTGCGGGACGCTGGTGATTTTCATCACGCCTATGATCTCCCGCACTTTCAGAATTTCCAGGCCATATTCCTCCCCGCCAAGCCTGAAGGTCAGATATTTTCTTCGTCCCGTCTCTACTATCGCTGTTTGTATTTTCATGCTTCACGCCTTCGAGTCGCCAGGAAGTTTTCTATCGTCACAATCATTCCTCCAAATCCGGACACAAATTTCAGGACACAACCTCTTCCTGCGAGGAGAGCCTTGCCTTGTACATCATTGCAAGAGTTCGTAGCCGGGCCTCCAGCTGATACTGACGCCAGAGATTGTAAGCTATAAGTTTGAGCCCTAAAGAGCTATCCAGCGGTTTCTGAATGGGGTAACAATCGAGAGCCACCAGCCTGCCCGACAGGTTCCCATCCAGGAAACCGGACAGAGCCACAACTTTCACCTGTTCGTCTTTCTGTTTTTCACGAATCCATCTCACAAAAAGAAAACCTTGCTCCTGCGAGGCATCTTCGGATTGTGGCATATGAATGTCGGTGAATATAAGATGGGGGTGATGCTTTTCATAAAGAGTCTGCGCCGAGGGCGTGTCGCCCGCTGTTATAATTTGGCTCGAACTAGGTTGCAGAATCAATTCAAGAAATTCACGCACCTGCGGATCATCATCAACTATCAGCATAACTGGCGATGCGGATTTGGGGCTGATGGATGTCTGGTGATATCTGTCCCAAAGCAAAATATTCACTTCCAGCAGGATATCGAGCAGATCGAAAGGCTTGGCAAAGGCGATATCCGCCCCGTTAGACTGAGCCATCTGAATGAAATCCAGCGTAGTCAATGTCATCGACCCGCCAGAGATGCCAATCACCGGAAGCTTGGAATTAATTTTTTTCAAATTCTTTATTACGCTTATGCCGTCGAGCTCTGGCATTAACATATCTGTAATCACCAGGTCCACCACACCCTCGCGGCAAAGCTTAAGCCCTTCATGCCCATTTTCCGTAGTGGTGACGGCCAGGCCCGCGCTCTCGAGCGTCTGTTTCAAAAGCAGGCGGATTTGTTCATCGTCATCTATAACCAAAATATGTTTTTCAGGCATTTTCACCTCCATTTCATGTTAATCAGATAAATCCAGAACCTGCCTCACCTCGTTGGCCAGAGTCGCCGGTAATACGGGCTTTGGCAAAAGACGCTTGATACCAATCTTCTGCGCTTTTTCGATGTTCATCGTATGGCTAAAACCTGTGCAAATAATGATGGGCAAATCAGGCCGCCGTTTAAGCATCCGTTTCGCCAGATCGCCACCGGTGATATCCGGCATGGTATGGTCGGTTATGACAAGATCAAACCGCTGGGGATCATCAGTGAACAGTTTCACAGCCTCCAGGCTACTCGATACCGCCGTGACCCGATAGTTCAGCTCTTCGAGCAGTAGTTTACTAAACATCACGATCTGCTCTTCATCATCCACAAAAAGAATATGCTCCGATCCCTGGGGCATCGGCGCCTCGACGTCGATAGTTTCGATTGAAGGATCGGGTATCCACGGCAGGTAAACCGTAAACTCTGTGCCATTATCCGGTTCGCTGATCACCGATATGGCGCCACCTGCGCTTGTCACTATTCCGTGCACCACCGAAAGCCCCATCCCCGTCCCTTCACCGACCCCTTTCGTCGTAAAAAACGGCTCGAAAATATGGCTTAGAACATCGGCAGGTATGCCGGAGCCGGTATCTCCAACTGTCAAGCGGAAATATTTACCGGCTATTAACCTGTGTGGTGAAAGAATGTCCTCGGTCGGCTCGACAAGATCGAGCGAGATAGACAACGAGCCGCCAGTTTCTCTCATTGCGTATTCCGCATTTGTGCAAAGGTTCATAATCACCTGGTGCAACTGTGTGGGGTCAGCCAGCACACTGCCGTCGCTTGATGTAAGCTTCCGTTTTATTTTTATATTGCTTGGTATGGAAGCGCGCAACAGTTTGAGCGCCTCTTCTATCAACGCGCGCAGGTTTACCGCCGCCGGAGCTTTCTGATCCTTCCGGGAGAAAGCCAGTATCTGCTGAACCAGATCTTTGGCGCGAGTGCCCGCTATGATTATCTGCCCCAGATTTTTCCAGATTTGTCCATCAGCCGGCAATGATCTTTGCGCCAGCCTGGCGAAACCGAGAATCGACATAAGAATATTGTTAAAATCGTGGGCGATTCCCCCGGCCAGCTGGCCGACAGCAACCAACTTTTCCGATTGAGCCAGTTGATCGGCTGTTCTCTTGCGTTCGGTGACATCGTGCACCATCCCGTCGACTCTTTGCGCCACTCCTTCGGAGTCACACATCGGCACAACATGATTGCGAACCCAGATAGTTTGCCCATCCTTGTGAACAATCCGATATTCGATATCTTTCATCTCAGCCTCACAGTTTATTTCTTCAATAAACTCTTGCACATATTCACGATCCTCCGGATGGACAAGACGAAACCAGAGGTTTGAATCGACCAAAAAATCTTCCTGGCTATAGCCTGTGATCGCCTGGCACTGCGGGCTGTGGTAGATGCTTTTGAGCGCTCCATCAGGTTGCCGCTCCGCGATATAGGTGTAATCGGAGACCGATTCAACCATCTGCCGATACCGTTTTTCACTCTGGTCAAGCTTCTGCGTCGATTCCGAAAGCATGTGGGCGCTATCGAGCTCCCGCAATGTACGTTGCACGATAATGGCCAGAAGCTCCAGATCGAAAGGTTTGACGATAAAATCGTCCGCTCCCTCGCGGAAAAACTGGATTGCCACACGCTGCGCGCTGTCGCCCGTGATCACTATCACAGCAAAGTTATGCCCGTTTACACACTGCTTTTTTAATTGGCGAAGCACATCCAGGCCGGTGTCATGCGTTTGCAAATGATAATCTAGCAGAACCAGGTGAGGTGTATGCTCTCTACATATCCGCAACGCTTCCTTTGCTTCCATCGCCTCGAAAAACTGGTAATCACCCTTTCGAAGAGCCCGGCGAATCAACGTCCGGATAATACGTTCGTCATCGACGATCAGTATTTTCTTAGGCATTTTCCGACTTTCCTTCCTGGTCTGAAATTTTCAATAAAGCTGATAGAAATCAGCGCAACCTGAACCTGATCCGCAACCAGCTTTTGCCAGCCATCATCCCAGCCCGTAAAACCTCTGGCCAACCACGGCAATTCGGGATATCCGCACACGATGAAAATAGCGGGCTCCCATCATCACTCATCATTTATCTCCACATACTTCACCTCGATTCGCTCAAGGTAGTCGGCCAGCAACACAAGCTGGTAATTTATCCATCTCGGCGCACTCTCCTTATTGGTCTGCCTGGCGGTGTTTTCTAGCTCGGCCCCGATCTCGGAAAGTAAATCAAAACCATATCCGCCTCCAGAACCTTTCAGGGAATGTCCGATCCGGGCGATTTGCCCATAATCTCCCTGCTCCAGGGCGGCGCGCAAATCTGTTAAATCCTTCTCGCGGCCCTCCAGATATTCCGGAATAAGGTCCGCCATCTCCTCATCGATTTCGATAATTAATTTTCCGTTTTCCATTGACGTAAAAATCCTCGTTAAGGGTTGTCACTATCTTTAACTGGCTGTGTGCTCCTCCAAAGCCTTGAGTAGAGCCTTCTTTTTTATTGGTTTTGTAAGATGTCCGTCGCATCCGGCGTTCAGGCTTTTTTGCTCATGCTCCTTCAAGGCATGCGCTGTAAGCGCCAGTATCGGGGTCTTGGTTTGTGAGGTCTTCCGCTCCAGGTGGCGTATCTCCCGCGTGGCGGTATAGCCATCCATGACTGGCATCTCCATGTCCATCAGCACGATGTCATAGATATTTGTTTTAAACATCTCCACCGCGATTTTGCCGTTACCAGCTGTCTCAACCTGGTGCGGCGTCTTTTTTAGGTATGCCAGGATCAGGTTTCGATTATCCACATTGTCCTCTACGAGAAGAACCCTTAATGGCTTCATGGGAGACACGCTCACAGGCCCAGGCGCCAAAGAGCCCGGCTCGCGCCGTGCCCCGCTCTCCTCTTGCCCCATGATCTTCCCTATAGCTTCCTGCAACTCTCCCCGTTTGACAGGTTTGGTCAAACAGGCGGAAACACCCGCCTCACGCATCATCTCAGCTCCCACCCCGTTCATTCCGGAAGAAGCAAGTATTAACGGCGCTCCCCGTATTGATGGATCGCGCTGGATTTCCTCCGCCATTTGTAGCCCGTTCATATTCGGCATCTGATAGTCAAGCAAAACAAGGTCAACAGGCGTTCCGGCCGAAACCGCCCCGCGCAATATGTCAAGGCCTTTGGCGGCGCTGTTCGCTTCTGTGACAACTGCGCCCCACCTTTCCAGAGTTTTACGCAGAATTTCCCGATTGGTTTTATTGTCGTCGACCACTAGCGCCTGAAGGCCATTCATATCGATCGACCGCGCAGGCTGTGACCCGGCGCACCCTCCCCCCGCCGCTATGCCGCACTCTATCGTGAAAAAGAAAACACTCCCGGCGCCGATATCGCTTTCCACCCAGATCCGCCCACCCATCATCTCCACAAAAAGTTGCGAAATGGTGAGCCCCAACCCTGTTCCACCATATTTTCTTGTTGTGGAGCTGTCGGCCTGGGTGAAGCTCTGGAATATTTTGTCCAACTGTCCAGGTTCGATCCCGATGCCTGTGTCCCGCACCGAGAAGGTTAAATCGATCCGATCGGTCGACCGCCGCTCCAGCGCAACTTCCACCACGACCTCTCCTTGTTCCGTGAACTTGATGGCGTTACCAACCAGGTTGACGATAATCTGCCTTAACCTTGTCGGGTCGCCGATCAGGCCGTCGGGGAGAGTGTCGGGCAGTCTGAATGCCAGCTCGAGATTTTTTTCGTGCGCCCGAACCGCCATAATCTCACCTAGCTGATCGAGAAGCATGCCGAGATTAAAACAGGTTTGCTCCAGCTTTAATTGGCCCGATTCTATTTTTGAAAGGTCCAGAATATCATTGATGATCGCCAGCAAAGTTTCGCCAGCCGAGCTGAAAGTGCCGATATACCGTTTCTGTTCCGCATTGAGCTCTGTCTCCGACAAGAGTTCCGCCATACCGAGGATCGCATTCATCGGTGTGCGAATTTCGTGGCTCATGCTCGCCAGAAATTCACTCTTTGCGGTATTCGCCTGGTCGGCTTCCCGTTTGGCGGTTTCCGCCGATTCCATGGCGGCGATCAGCTCCCGCTCCACCTGCTTTCGTTCGGTGATATCGGTGATCAGGCCAACAAAACCGACAGCGCCGCCCACCTGCATCTCCGACACGGCCAAATCCATGGGAAACGTGGAACCATCCTTGCGACGGCCAACCACCTCTCGCCCGCTCCCGATTATCTTGCGCTCACCTGTTTCCAGATAATGGCGCAGATAGCCATCGTGCTCCGTGTGATAAGGCTCTGGCATCAGCATGTTGATGTTTCGACCAACCACTTCGTCTGATCTGTAGCCAAAAAGGTCCTCGGCGGCTGGATTAAATAGCTGGACTATTCCGGAAGTGTCGATGGTTATGATCCCGTTGACGGCCGCCTCCAGAATCATCCTCTGCTGGGCTTCACTATTTTGCAGGCGTTCTTCCGTTATTTTGCGTTTAGTAATGTCCCTGATGATGCCTGCGACAAAAACTTCTTTCTTTACTTCCCAGGAGGAAATGGATATTTCAATGGGAAATTCATGTCCACCCTTGCGTCTGCCCACAATTTCTATTGTTTTCCCGATAATTTTCTTCTCGCCTGTCCGCAAGAAGCGATCAAGCCCCTGGGTATGCGCTTTCCTGTATTTTTCCGGCATCAGTTCCTCCAGGCTCTTACCTAGAACTTCTTCCTCTTCATAACCAAAAATAATTTGAGCGCCCTTGTTCCATGAAACTATTTTTCCATCCTGATCGGCGGAGACAATCGCATCATTGGCAGATTGCGCCACCGATCTGAACTTCATTTCCGATTCCCGCAAAGCTTTCTCTGCTTCCTTGCGCTCCGCTATCTCGTGCTCCAACTCCTTGTTTGCTTCCTGGACCTCGGCCACCACAGCCTCCTTGACAAGATGAGTCTGGACATAATCGAGGCACAACCCGCCAAACGGCACAAGATAGGAAACAACTTTGAGAAAATGTGCGATATTAAAAGCATTGTCAAAAAGCGCCGCGCTCCCGAAGGCCATGTAAAGCTGGGTGGCGACCTCCGGAATAACCGCAACCAAAAGCGCATGGGAAAAGAGGCTGGGCGCGCGCCTGTAAAAACGTGGGAAAACCACTAAACCGGCGAAGAGAAACAGAAGTAGCGGCGCGATATCCCACGGACGTGTGATTAGAGAATCGGGATACATTGTCTGGGGCAATCGCTCGCTCGTCGCGCATATGCTGATGATCATGTAAGCCGCGAATCCGAATACGAGGCTGACCCAGACAACAAACCGATAGCCACTATGGTCGCGACGGTCGCGATGAGAAATTTTTGTCCTGCGCATCCGCCGGTCCTTCCCTATTCGCACAAGAAACATACCCACGCCGACGATCATTATCAGCGCGCTAAAAAGCCGAGAGATCGCCCATGTAAAGGGGATGAGGTTGCGATTGTCGGCCACAGCCTCAATCAGGCGGTCCGCCGCCAGGGTATGAAACGCGTCCATACAGCCAGACATGAAAAGCGCCACTGCTATTACAGGGGTGGTCACATCCCCGCTAATCCGATAGTGCGTAAAAGCCAGGAGGACTGTCAGAATGGCCGCCATGAAGGCGCTCCATTCCAGAATCGTGTGAGTGAATGCCCCCGATAGCTTGTAAAACATGGTGTCGGTGGCGTTATCTGATGTGTAGGCGCTGGTATGAGAGGCGAAATCGACTCCCACCCAGTTAAGCAGTAGCGGGGCCACACAAATCGACACCACCGCCCAGATCAAAGGCTGGGGGATTTTTGTTCCCACTGTTTCCGCTCCGGTCATGGTTGCCCGCTTTTATGCTTGTCCCACGCTGAGCCAGCGAGAATCTGTTGTGTAATCATGGCCGGCAACGGCTGACCCAACACTATTCTTGTCATTATTTCCTCCGACTACCACCTTCACCTGAAGCGCTCACGGTTCAGGGCTGATCTTTGACCAAAATTTTACTTTGCGCTAAGCTCCACTCCCACCAGAGTGGGGCCGCGTCTCCACCGCCAGGGCGTCTAGCAAATCGACGTATGTGATAACGCTTCGCCGGTCATCCTGCGACACGCCCAGGGTATGGCGGACGGTTATATTTCATCGTTGTCAGCAGGCTCCTTGTTTTTCATCTCATGTGTCTTTCAAAAAGAAATTACAAATTATCCGGATCCAGTCGCTTGCGAATGTTCTTATGCAACCCGACATGTTTTATGTGGTGGCGCCGGAGGTGGGACTCCGGCGCCACTTTCCAGGGGTGGGATATACACTGTGACTGCTTGGGGGGGATGCGTCACTGTGTTGAGAGCTGGCGGTCAGCGTTTTATCGCTGTCATTATTGCCCAAGATACTTATGTGATATTTCACTTGATTCACTTGCCAACGTTTTCGTTTACGATGTTTTGGATGCAATGTCTTTTGACCACTTTTCATTTCCTCTGCGCCGATTGCCTTTTTAGTAAATATACGTGGTTATTTGCTGGCTGGTTTGGCTATTGTCTAGTTGTTTTTAGTGGATTATCACTAAAACGAAACCGTTGCCGCCCGTTAAGCGATATGCGGCGATTAATGAAGGGGTGGCGCCGGGCAGTGAGGGCCGCTAACGGTTAATCGGGGAAACGATGCTATTTATTATTGGAATTCATCCTGCTTCTAAGATAACTGCCCAGAGATTTGCCCTGCCCCGTGAGTCCCAGCTTCATGCGTATTCTCTTTTGGTGGTCATAAACCGTGTAGACCGACATGTTGAGAGCTTCGGAGATTTCCTGCGTGCTCTTCCACTGGCAAATCAGATTGCAAAGCCTGATTTCCACCGGTGTCAGCTTTTCGTAAAGGGAGAGGAACTGCGTTGATGAAAACGGCAGGATCGCTGATAATAATTTTTTAAGAAACGTGAGGTCCTCAATAGTCTCCTTGTTTTTGGTGTTCGAAATTATCATATCTATCTGGGGATGGATCATTTTGTTTATTTTTTCATTTATCGATTCTATCAGATGATCCATTTCCAGCCCTTGTGAGTTCATCACTCCTTCAACATATTTCCTGACGACTTTCTTGGAAACCGCCTCCATGCGCCTCGCCTGCGTCCGCTTAAGGGCGTTGTTATAAGCGCGAACCATGTCATCGAGTTGTATCGGCTTTGTCAAAAAATCGGCGGCGCCTTCGCGAAAGCTCACGATGGAATCATCAAGCCTCCCAAAGCCGGATATAACAATATACTCGGCATCCGGGCTCGTCACCCTCATTTTTTTCATTAATTCCAGGCCGCTGATTCCTGGCAATCTCATGTCAATAATAAAAATATCGGGTTTGAATTTTTCGGCGATATCGAGGGCGGATTCGCCATCGGAGCAGGCGTAAATCTCGCATCCTATTTCGTCAAAAAAATCTTTATACATGCAAAGAATTAGTTCGTCATCGTCGACAACCAGAATCCTGGTGACTTTTGAGTCAGACCGCACAATCTTCATAAGCCTCTCCGTTTTATATTCCTAATTCGTATTTCCTGAGAGCCGGCCAATTGCAAATGAAAGCTCTGTGGTCGATATCGGTTTTATCATCACCTTGGCGATACCCGATTTTTTTATCTCTTCTTTCGTAACCTTGCTTCTGTATCCTGTGCAAAGAATTATCGGAATATCTGGCCGGGTCGCTTTTATCCGCAGGGCAAGCTCTATCCCGGTTAAGCCTGGCATTGTAAGGTCTGTGACAATGATATCAAACGCTTCGGGCGCTTCGAGAAAGGCGCTAAGCGCCTCGGCGCTGTCGCTACAGCAAATCACCTCGTAACCTTGCTCGCTCAATGCGGTTGTCACAAATTCCACGATATATGCGTCATCGTCCACCACAAGGATTCTTTTGCCCCCTTGTATTAATGTAGTGTCTGTTTGTGTAATTTCCGGCTCCACCTGCTCGCCGCTTAGCGGGAAACAGATGGTAAACGTGGTTCCGGCGCCGCGACTGCTTATGAACGAAATATATCCTCCGATTTCCTTCACGATTCTATGGACAATGGATAGCCCCAGGCCAGTTCCGTCGCGTGGAGCTTTCGTCGTAAAATAGGGGTCAAATACGCGGCTCCTGATCGACTCATCGATCCCTTCACCTGTATCGGATATGGAAATATGTATTGACGGGCATAAAATATCGCACTGTTTTCCATCGGCGTAGGTGACTGCGTCATCCATCCGGTATATGCACGCCTCATGGCGGCTGAGCTCTATTCTCAACACACCGCCATCGGGCATGGCATGGGCGGCGTTTATGCAAATGTTTGTGACCACCTGTTGTATCCTTGAAGCGTCCGCAAAAACGGCGCAAGGCTCCGGGCTGAAATATTTTTCTATTTTTATGGTCGAAGGGAGCGCATGTTGCAACATAACAAGCGATTCCTCCACGACACTTTTTATATCAACTGTTTTTTTGACCGTATCGCTTCTTTGCCCGGTAAAAGCCAGAATGCCTTTCACAAGCTCCGAGCCGAGGATCCCTGATGTTTTAATGATATCGGCATAGCGCAAGTCTTTGCTCCCCTTCTTCAACCGGCCTTTCAAAAGATCGGCAAACCCGACAACTCGTTGCAGAATATTATTAAAATCGTGGGCGATTCCACTGGCCAGGGTTCCGATCGCTTCGCGTTTCTGGGCCTGTCTAAACATTTTTTCAGTCTCTTCGGCGCGCCTGCGTTCTGTAATATCGGCAACTATAGCGAACGCGCCCACAATCTCCCCTTTTATGTTTTGTATACGGGTGGCCCTGGCGTAAACCGGGACAACAAGCCCGGAGTTTTTCTTGACATCAAATTGCGCGCTCCATGATCCCTTTTCTTCAAGCCTTCGGATAACCGCCTGGTATTGCTCAACAGGTAGAAATCCACAAATACGGTTTTCATCATGCATATCGGAACCATCTGTGAACAGGCGGTTATAAGCTTCGTTGGTATAAACCGGCTTCAGGTTTTCATCTGTAATCACGATAGCGTCGTTCGCGTTGTCGACCGCCTGGTTAATGCGTAGCAATTCTTCCTCCATCCGGGCGCTCTCGATCACCGAGGCGAGAATGTGGGAGATAGCCAGGAGAAAACTTATATCATCAAGGGTAAAAACCCGTCTAGCGCCGGTGTGCGCGCCAAGCACCCCGAAAGGTTTATTCTTGCCGTGGATGATCACGCTCACCCCGCCGACGATGTCGTGGTCATAAAGCAGTTTGGGGGAGCGATAGCGGCTCCGTGGGCGCACATCCTCGACGATCACCGGCTTGCTGGCCATGGATGTATATTGTTTTGCGTCCATAGTGGCCCTGCCGACCAGGCCTTCCTTCCAGCCAACCCCGGCTTTCAGTAGCATGGTCTCCCCATCTGGCTGAAGCTTCAGAATCATGGCATACCCCACACCCATCCCCTGAGCAACGTGCGCAACCGCTTCGTCCATGAGCGAGGGGAGATCAGGCTTCCTTACGGCAAGCATGGCGAACTGCGCCTGAACTGCCTGCTGATGTGCGCGACTGCTGATTTGCGTGGCGGCCAGCTTAAGGCCAGAAATAGGGCGCGCAGTGATAACAGTAAATTTTTCCCCGCCAACAGTGGTATACCTCGCGTTGGCTTCCACGGGAATCGGCGCCCCATCCTTGCGGTAGTACCTGCTCTCGAAATCTATCCATTTCTTTTGCGTCAATGTCCTGAGGTGAAGCGTGAGTGGCAAATCACTGGGGATGACGCGTTCAAAGCTGGAGATGGACATTTCGAGAAATTCGTCTTTGGAGTAGCTCAACATTTCGCATGCGCGTTCATTCACGTCAAGAATCTTTCCCGTTTCATGAACAGCCACAAAAACAGCGTTGGGCGATTGTTCCACCAAATTTCTGAAAAACCCCAGCGCCATTTCTAACTTCTCCACTTCCTGGTGTCATTTATTCCAAAGTAACCACTAATCCCTAACGCTCACTGCACGGCTCTTGCGCTAACCATCGCCATATGACTAACGCACCACTCTAAACCAGGGGGATGGAGGGAATTTTCGCTTTCAAGCCCACTCTCCACCACTTTATTTTATAATAATATTCTACCTTATAACATATTTTTACATGCTAAAGTTAGTGAATTTTTAGAGATGGCGGGGAGAATATCGTTGCTGGATATTAATGACGCGCATTATACCTTATTATTCTATAGCTTACATGTTTCGCTGATATTCTCCCTCCGATTTTTCCACACATCTATTACTTTACCATCAGCCGTAATTATCCCAATTCCGTTTTGGCGTGAGGGACTGGGGTGGCTCTCTTGCGCCGGTGGGCGTCCCCGCGAGCCGAAATAGATGGCGTGTTTGAAATGCCCGTTTACGCTATTTGAAGTTTATTACCATGTGTTGTGAGGATATCTGGAGTAAAATCAGCTAAAGTATTGTCTCTATTTTCAATTGGGGCGTATCGTGTTAATATTTAATGGGCGCCCGCGCGCTGTGTGTAATTATGGAACGAAAAATTCTCATCCTTGATCTTCAAATCATCCTGTCTGTTTTTTTCCTGTCCTGGTTCTGGGAATTCTATTTTGACGACCCGCTGTTTGGTTTGCTGTATGGCATGAATTACACCGAAGCTCTGGCTATGAAATGGCACATTGTTTTCCTTAACGTATTCTTCGCCTCCATTTCGGTGATCATTCCGTCATGGTTTTTTGTGGCCCTTCAAAAGAAACAAAGAAAACTGGAGGAGGATATAAAAGCATTTCAGAAATTTGCGGAATTTTCGGGGCAGGGTTTCGTGATATCTGGCCTTGACGGGGTTATCACCTTTGCCAACCAGGCGTTTGGCCATATGATAAAAGAGCCCGGCCAGAATGAAATCGTGGGAAAACAGATCCTGGATTATTATCCCGATGTACAGCGCAAGAGGCTGGAAAACGAGATTTTGCCGGTGGTGACGGAGAAAAGGCAATGGACGGGCGAATCGAGCCTGTTGTCTTGTGATGGGAAGGAAATCGCGGTTATCGACAGCATTTTCCATGTATACGACGAAGATGGAAAACCGTGTTATCTCGCCCGTATGATAACCGATATCACCAGCCAGAAAGAATCAGAACGGATGATAAAACTGTTCCAGAGGAAGCTGATCAAAACCCAGGAAAGCGAGCGTTCACGAATCGCCTCCGAGCTCCATGACAGCCTCGCGCAAAACCTTCTTGTCATTAAAAATGAGATTGAAAGAGGCATTCAGGAACGGCGGGGAGAAAACGGAACCGTGGACCCCCTTGCGCGCGCCCGCTCATTAACCATGGAAACCCTCGATGAAATTAACGAAATCGCATACAAGCTCCGGCCCCCGTATCTCGACAAGATGGGTTTTGAAAAGGCGATCAAGCGGATGATTGAAAAAATATCGAAATCGATGGGGATTAACATTTTCACCGAGATAAACCGGGTCGAAAACCCGCTTCCTAAAGACCTGGAGATGAACGTTTACAGGATTATCCAGGAAGCTCTAAACAACATCATGAAGCATTCTGGCGCGGGAGAAGTTTATATCGATATCGCCGATAACGGCGCCTGCGTCGAAATTCACATATCCGATGATGGCAGGGGATTCGATTCCTCCGCCATCACCTCGCGGGAACAATCGGAGACAAGCCGTGGTCTCCTGGGAATCAAGGAAAGAGTAAACATATATGACGGCAGTTTCCTTATCGATTCAGACAAGGGAGAGGGGTCTACCCTTACTATTTTCCTCCCCTATTCAAAAACGGCTGGCGACTAGCCCAAAGGGCTGACGGGTTTGGCATAATCATTTTAACAATATAAACAGCGCGGGAAGAGATAATGATATGAGCTTCAAGGTTGTAGTGGCTGACGATCACAATATTTTCAGGCAGGGGCTTGTGAGAATAATAGAGAGCTCCCCTGATTTTGAAATAGTCGCCGAAGCGAGTGATGGGGGCGAAGCCATTCGGCTGATATTGGAGTTAAGGCCGGATATAGCTGTCCTCGATATCTCGATGCCCGAAAAAAACGGGCTGGAGGTTTCTCGCGAGATAATGAAAAGGGGTCATGAAACCAGCCTGGTCATTCTCACGATGTACAAGGACGAGGATTTCCTTCAGGAGGCTATGGACCTGGGAGTCAAGGGGTATGTGCTGAAAAGCAACACGGCGGAGGAACTTCTGACGGCTATGAAATACGCCTCGAAAGGGGAATCCTATATCAGCCCGCTACTGTCTGATGTTCTCGTGAAAAGAAGGGAAAAGATAAAGCAGGTGAAAAACGACAATCCCTCCATAAAAACCCTCACTCCAACGGAAAAAACAATTCTCCATAATATTTCACAGAACAAAACAAGCAAACAAATCGGCGAGGAGATGTTTATCAGCGTCAGAACCGTCCAGAAACATCGCGCAAACATATGCTCCAAATTAAACCTGAGCGGCTGGAACGCGCTTTTGAGCTTCGCCATCAAAAACAGATCGGGCCTCGATTGACCCGGTTTCATGCGACAGCTATAAAACCGATGTTTTGAGATGCCTTAACCGTAAAAAAACCCCTAAAAGGGGCATGCCGGCACATAATAAAATACTTACATGTGCTTAGCCGGAAGTAAGTATGTCTCCGTATTCCTTTCTTTCACCCTTTCCCGGTATCATATAAATAATAAAAACGGGAAGACTGGAAAATGCGAAAAATCAAACCGGCCGGCGTGGCGATAGCAGGTGAAAAGGCCGGGTTCACCCTGATAGAAGTTCTGGTGACCGTAGTGGTGCTGGCTGTGGGTGTGCTGGGGTTCACCGCCCTGCAGGTCAGCTCTATGTCGAGCTCTCTTCTGACCCGCAGCCTAGACAGCTGTGTGAACGTGGCTTTCGATTCACTCGACAGGATCCGCTCCAACATTGGTGACGCCAACTATGGAAACGATTTCATGGTCGACCCGGCCAGTGGATGCCCGGGGGACGGCTCGGACGCGGACGCCATTTGCAATGCGATGATCGATATGCAATTCGACAACGCCACGCTTTCCGTTTCATTTGAAAAGGACACGCCGCTCAACCTGATAGACACGGTGACGGTGGCGATCGCATACACATATAAAGGATTGAACAAGACATGCACCGTCATGGATATCATGAACAGGAAATGACGCCATCGGGTGGCTATACTTTGATCGAAATGCTTGTGGCGATGGCGATATCGACAGTCTTGCTGGCCGGAACCGTCCAGTTGTTCGTAGCCAACAGAAAGGCGTTCAAGCTGGTGGACCAGCTGAAACTTGTGGAGGAAAATAGCCGCATCGGCATGGATCTTCTGGCCAGGGATGTGCGTGGCGCCTCCACGGGAGAGGGTGGACGGCCGATTTACATCTGGGACAATGACGACGCGAACAATGATCCAGCGCAGACAGAAGGCTCCATAGACCGCTCTGCCCTCGACGTTCTCCCCGGCACGGATGTGCTGGAGGTTTTTGTATCCCAATGCTCGGAGCCTTTTATCATCACAGATTTTAACGAAAACAGCGCGTCAGCGCCCCAGCTTCCGATGGATCTGGTGGCGTCGTGCCTCCCCTGCTACAACTCCGGCGATGGCGGAGGCGTTCTCAGCGCTTGCGCCTCCCAGTTCAACATTCGCCTGAATAAAATAGGATCTTCCTATTCCTGCCAGCACAATATCACCAGCGGGAACGAGCAGGGTGGCAACAGGATAAACCTCACCTGGAACAATGGCCAGAATATTGACAACGCGAACCGTCCGCACGAGTGTAATGACGGAATCGGTGGCCCCCCCACATGGGACGCGGAGGCCATGATCGGCATTGATGTCTATTACTATGTAAGAGCCGACGACCCGGACAACCCGAACTCTTTAACACCCATTCCGCAATTGATGCGCTATCAGGTGGGGCTTTCACCGGAAGTCGTCGCGAACTATGTGGAGGATTTCCAGGCGCTGGCGGGTGAAGACAGCGCTACCCCGTTCGATGGAACGATCGACACCTGGGCAAGCGGCATCACCGACGGAACAGATGTGACTGCTGTGAAACTGAGCCTTATGTTCAAAACTCCCAATATCGACCCGGCCAAAACCGGAGCCCTGCCTACGCAACTGGAAAATAGCGGCATTGCCGGCATCGGAACACAGGATAAATACCGGCGAAGGATTATCACCAGGGTGGTAAGACTGCGCAACATGTCAAACTAGAGGTGTTTTAAAATGTTATACCATAAATATCGAGGAGTTCTGGGCAACCATAAGGGGGCGACCCTGGTTATCGGCCTGGTTATTCTTGCCATAATCTCGCTACTCGCGGTTTACTCCAGCAGAAAATCGGTCATGGAGATAAAAATATCGAACAACATGAAGATGAGCTCCGGCGCTTTCCACACATCCGAAGCCGGCCTTAACCACGCGCAGAGGATATTGATGAACCTGTTTCAGGAGGACGAAGCCAACCAGCAACTGATCGCTTCGGACCCTAACAACCAGCCTGTCTGGACGTTCCTCCTTGGCGGTTCGCTGGCCGCTTATCCCGTTCCGGCGACATATTTTTTCTGCCAGGGTTGCGAAGCGGGCGATTCCGGCATAGACGGCCCGTGGGTCTCTGGCGGTATCAAGGTTCTGGAGCGAAACATAGACATTGAAGGCATCTCATACACATACACGGTGACTATCTGGAACAACAATGACGGAGCGACGGGCGCCGCATGCGGCGGGAGCTCTTCGCTCGATTGTGACGGCATTATTATGCTTCGTTCCGTCGCCCAGGCTTTTGTGTCCGGCTCCACCGACCCGGTGTCTGAATCTGTTTTGGAGCTTGTCCTGGGGGGAGAGATAAAGAGCCTGGGAGCTATCCTGCCGGGCCTCAGCCAGGAGTTCGCCAACGAAGGTAAAACATCGTCCGGGGGCGATATCAATGAGATCACGAATTTTAACAAGACGTCCATTATATGAAAACGCGGGGCTTTAATAAAAATGTTTTGAAGAGGAAATTATGAGTTTACGCAAATCGGCTGTTTCAATCCTCTGTTTTCTGATGTTACCTTTCGCGCTTGCGGCGGCTAACTACATAAGCCTTGGCATGTTCATACCGGTGGCTAACGCCCAGAGCCTGCCGACCGGATGCGCCGCCGGAGGATCGTTCGAGACGTCCGCCTCCGGTTTTGATCAAGCGAAGCTCGATATGACTTCGGTTTCAGTCAATACGAACGGAGGCTTGATACTGGACACTGGCGCCGGATCGCTTGATATAAACAATATTATTGTTCCATTCGAGCAGGTGGTCTCCACCGTGTTCCTGCTTGAAGGCGCCGGGTACAGGTCCGATATAGGTTGGTTCGTACGGCAGGAGGCGGAGGACAAGCTTGGATACACAATATCGGGAACCCTCCCTTTTCAGGATCTGGTCTCCGCCGGTGTCACCATTAACTATCTTTTCCGCACCGTGGAGGATGACACCGATTCAGGTTGCTGTAACGGCGGCAACGGCATCCTGGACACTTTTTACGATGAGAACGACAACTATCTGGGCAACGATGTCGGCCTGACCGAGACGGCCCTTCAGTCCTGGGGGTTCACCCCGAACTCCGGATCGATCCCCGGTTTTGTGAATAATGGAGAGGTCGACCCGCGCGATATGAGAAAGTTCATGGCCAATTTCGCGGCGGGGGTCGAAATAGTCTATTTCCTCCACGCTGATGGCGATATCCCAAGCAGAACCTATTATTCCAAAGACGGATGGAGCCCCGATAACTGGAACCCCGGTAACTCTGACAAAGACGACGCGATAATATATTTCAACCTTGCCATAGCTTCGCCAGAGCAGGGAGGCCCCGCGGCCGATATCAATACCGGCGTCATCCCCACAACGGTGACCCAGGGGTTCATCCCCACAGCCGCCAGGGACAGGCTGGGAAATCCGGACAACAAAACCGGGTACCCTGCAAAAGGACTTTTCGATGTCCAGATGTCCGGGCTTATCAGCAAGAGAGTAATCAAAGATGAAAAATTCAACCACTTCCTGGTGGCGGCTCCTCCGGCTGATCCTTTCAAATGGATTATCGGCGCGGAAGACCTGCTGGGTGGCGGGGACGCTGATTTTAACGATATGCTGATCATGATCGAGCGTAAAACGGGTGGTGTGGCCAGGCTGAAATCGTCCGAAGCCATAGGCCCTGCGGCGCCGGCCTATATTACCAGCGTCACAATTAAAGTTCAGGACAAAATGCCCTGCAACGGAGACACCCAGATAGACTATTATCTTTCCATCGATGACGGAGCGAACTGGGTTGAAGTGACGGACTGGATATCTATTGCGACCCCCAACGAGGGCGGGGCCAGCGTGACAGGCTGGACCTACGGTTTCCCCGAGGAGACATTTCGTAAATCTACAATTAATTTTTCTGAAATGGGCCTTACGGGCAACAAGCTGATCTGGAAAGCGGAGCTCATTTCCGAAAATGACGCCTGTGTGCCGGAAATATCGTTTATTGACCTTAACTATAACGCCGCTCTTAACAGGGAGTTCTCCCGATCGTCGCCAACGATTCTGGGTAACATACTCTACAGCGCCTCGTTTGAAACGCCCGACTATAACTGGGTGGAAAAAGATCTTCGGGGCCACTTGAGAAGCGAGAGGCTTTACGACCCGTTGAACCCGACAGGTGGCCTGGCCATAGTGGAAAACTGGGATGCGGGAGCCGTTCTCACCGCCTCCACTCCCTCCACCAGGCAAGTGATCACACCAAACATCACCTTGAACATGGTGTCGGGCGAAATATTGGGGACAGGTGATGGAACTGTTGTGACATTCACCGGAACGTTTTCCAGCGCCCCTATTGTACACTCTACAATTTCTATTACAGATGGTTTGGAAGTGTTCATAGACAAACACACAACCGAGCTGGAGGGAAGCCTGACAGGGACAGGAACCATAGACCGTTTTACCGGCGAGTTTTCAGTCACCTTTAACAGCCCCCCTGGCAATGGTGTGGACGTAGTTGTCGATTATGTCAGTTACATAACCAGCTCGGTCATGGACACCTTTAATTCCGGCGCTGTGGATAAAGACGACCTGGCGCTGGATAACTCCATGATCACCGATACATCGGGCACCCGTTATGTATACGATTTTAACAATGACGGTAACTTCAGCGAGGCGGACGCCACATGGCTGAAAAACTGGGTCGTCGGATATTCGGATGGCGCCTCGGTCAAAAAAGATTGGTTGCTCTCGTCTATCGATCACAGCTCCCCGGCCATTGTTGGCGCTCCCGGGCTTACCTCCTGGTATTTCGGCACAGATGTGACCGACGATGTGCGAGACTCCTTTGATATGTACAGGTGCCAGCAAAGAAACCGGAAAACCATCGCCCTTGTGGGCTCGAGAATGGGTATGCTTAACGCATTCTACGCGGGAGAATACCGGCCATATTATATCGATGAATCCCTGTTCAGCGGCGTATGCAGCGCAGGAAGCCTGGAGAGCTTCAGAAACGCCGTCAATCCGCCGACATGCTTTAACACAAATAATGACCCCACCTATCCTGGCCCCGGGAAGACCTGCTCCTCAGGGGGCGCTCTTAACATGATTATCAACCGTGGTTACTACGACTGGACCTCCGGGTCGCCCAACTATGGAATCGGATCCGAGCTGTGGTCCGCCATTCCGGCGGATCAACTGGCCAAGCTAAAGAATAACAAGATGAAGGGGGAAGACAGGGCCTTTGTCGATGCGTCACCGGCCGTGGCGCATGTCCAGTTCAAGGATAATTCATGGCATGCCATAGTTATCTCCGCAGAAGGCAACGGAGGCGATCATATATTTGCGCTCGATATCACCGACCCCAACACACCGACATTCTTGTGGGAGTTTGCCGACCCTGACCTTTTCCGGTCCCGCTCCTCCCCATCGGTCGCGGTTATAGGACAGATAGTATCCGAAACGGGAGTCAAATGGGTGGCCTTCTTTGTCTCTGGCATTAATACCGAAGCTGGCGAATATCCTTCCATCTATATGCTGGACGTAGAGACAGGCAAAAAGCTTGAACGCATTTACCTCGATACGGAGCCAAGCGGAATCGGGGGCACGCCAAGCGGTCAGCCGGCTGTGCTTGACAGTGATGGCAACGGATATGCGGACAAACTGTATATCGGAACAGACAAAGGGTATATGTATAAAGTGAACCTCCCTGACGACCCCAGCTCGTCTGGTGGCGTTATATCTGTTTGCACACTGTACAATGCTGGCCAGCCGATTTACGCTTCCCCTTCGGCGGTTGTTAAAAACACCGTTAACACGGCCGGGGAGATAGATTATCGCACGGTTGTGTTTTTTGGCACCGGCGACAGCCCCTCCCAGGAGGACAGTGTCTCCGACCAGTATTATTTCTATGCGATTGAGGACAAGGACGAAATTGGCGCTTGTAGCCCTGGGTCGATGTTGTGGAACTATGCTTTACCGGCGGGACAAAGGATTTTCGCCTCCGCCTTCGCAACGGCCGGGCAGGTATATTTCGGGACATCAGCCTCGGACACGGACGATCCGTGCGCTCCTCCCACCCCAGCCGCAAGCGCCGCCGGCCAGCCGACCGGGGTGATATTCGCCCTTAACGCGGAGACCGGCGCAGTGCTCTATCAGGAGGCGGTGGGCAACATCACTTCCACGCCTGTTGTGGATGACGAGCAACTGTATATTAAAACCACGGATGGAAGCCTGTTCGGGTTTGGCGGAAATACGTTCCAGAACAAGACCAAGCAAGGAGGTCTAAGTGAAGCCAAAGTTAAATCGTGGCGCGAAATCAGCCAGTGATCGGGGTTACCTGGATGCTTAAACTTAACCGGAAGAGTGGATTTACCCTGATCGAGATGCTCGTCACTGTCGGTATTTTATCTATACTGACCGGGTTGGCCGTGTCGTCCTGGTCTGGGTTGTTGCCACGATGGAGGCTTGAGGGGGCGGCCAATTCCGTCGGCCATATTATTGGGCTGGCGAGATTTGAAGCGGTGAGGAAAAACCGGCCTGTGCTGGTGCAACTCACCGCAATCGGCACTGCCGCCTCTTCCATTTCCCTATACAGAGACAACAACAGAAACAATATCGCCGGGGATGCGGGAGACGATCTTTTTAAACAGATTATGATTTCGCAACAGTTCAGCCTGGCGTTTATTTCCACCGCCGCTGACTGCGTGGAAAACGTGACCCTCATTTCCTTCGGCTCCGATGGCTCCATAAAAGGGGTTAACGCCACCGGAAGGGGAACGATGCCGGTGATCGTAACGCTTGACAGCCAGACATCCACCACGCCAGACTCCTACCAGATAGTGGTGGAGCGAAGCGGTATCGCAAGAATCGAAACCGGTTACACCGCCTCTTGCACCTGATCACCAGATTGTGGTGTGGCCTTGCCTGCGCTTTTTCCTTGCCAGAAATATGGCGAAGCGGGAAACATCTATAAAAATATGCGGGTCGCCATCTTTTATTCCCCCTGGGCCGGCCCGGACTTTCGAACTTTTTTTATGGTTTGCAGTTCATAAACATTCCAGACCAGGCGAAAGCGGCTCCCGGTTATCTCCTCGGGATCCAGGCTGGTTTCATAAACTATCTCGCCGGTCTCGTCCGGCTCCAGCGCGCTGGGCGCCTTTTTCCCGCCTGTAAACGGTATGGCCAGGTCGCCGCCCCTTCGTCTTTCGGTAAGAAACAAAATCACGTCAAGCCGCAATCCGTCCACCGGAATTTTGCTTACGTTTTTTATCGTCGCCCTGATTTCGCCATATCCGTTCTCAGAAGTTTTGATAGATATTTTTCCTCCCACCACAATGACCTCACCTGTCCCCCGCTCCTCTGGCTCCGCCTCCCGAACCGGCGACTGCCCATCATCCTCTACCGTATCTGCTACAGTCTCCTCCTGCTCTGACTCTGTAAACGTCTGGTCTTCCAGGCTTTTTCCCCTGCCCGGCGTGGGGAGCGCCGTTTTGTTTTTTTCCTTCGCAAGGCAGGGATTGTCAGTGTAACTCACGGAGCCTTCCTCATCGATGGTTTTATAGATCTGGGCTCCGGCCAAAGAGGTGAGCGCGAACATGAAAAACGCTAAAAAAATAGCAACAGTTTTTCGACCGGTTTTCATCAATGTCATGATCATGTCCCGAAGGGTTATTGATAAGCCACTAAATTTTTCCCATACACATAATAAAACTTATCGCCATCTATAAACAACACGATATTTTGCATGCATGGATCTTTTATGCCGAGGAGGATTCCGTGGATTTGTATTTATCATAATAAACGCGAACCTCATCCGGAATAAGTTTATTTTGTCGAAAATTCCTCAGCCTCTCCAGTAACGGGTAGGTGATTTCCATACCCTTTGGAGCGACAAGCAGTTCACTGGTTGTATATATATTCTCCCCCAGGATCATTCCGGATGTCAGATTATTAACTTTTATAAGCCCCGTTATTTTGCCAGACCTGACAGCCTCCATATCCTGGAATGTGGAGATAATTAACGGGTCGCTCTCTTTTGAACGATCCAGGAGTTTCTTAACCGCCTTTATGTACGAATCGCCATGCACGACCAGCCGGTCTAAATCTATTGCGGCCCGAAGCAGTTGCGCCCCGATATCGACCTCGTCGCGTTTCGAAGGCGCCAACGTTGAATTGAATTCACTAATCTTTTTGTTCTGATTTTCTATCATTATAGCTATTGGCTCTAATCTGGGAACTCTCTCGATCAACTCGCGAGCCACAGACGGATGCGAGTCAAACATCTCCTGCTCTTCTTTGGATAATTTCTGCCCTGCATAGCTCTTTTCAATTATATCCTGCGGGATCGTTACGCATCCGAGCTGAGACAACATAGCCGCCAACTCATATTTCCATGAATGTTTAAGATTCAGCTTTCTTGCGCTGTGCCGCACGTATTTGCGCAGGCGCGCCGCCCTGCTGAACGCAACAGGATTCACCATTGATAAAATATCAATAAGCACTTTGATACTGCGGCTTAATGTCTTTTCAAGCAGTTCACGTTCAGCGTTTATCAATCGATATTGTTCTATTCCAGATATGATTGTTTTGGCGAACAGATCTGGCGGGCAGGGCTTGGTTAGAAAACGGAAGATATTTCCTTCATTAACAGCCTCTATCGCTGTATCCATGGTGGCGTTACCGGTGAGCATTATCCTGACAGTATCCGGCGATATCTCCTTCACTTTTGAAAGAAAATCGATGCCTTTAATGCCGGGCATTTCCTGGTCGGACACTATGACAGCATATGGGCCTTTGGACGAAACCGCTTCCAGACCTTCATCACTCCCCAAAGCTGTATCAATATGGAAACTATTTCTGTGAAGACGCTTTAACGTGTTCAAGACTTCTTGCTCATCGTCTACAAGAAGAATCTTTTCACCAATCATTTTCTGTTTTTTTCGAGCAGTTCCAGAAGTTTTTCCTTCCACACATTAATACGATCCAATTTTCCGATTGTCTCTATGTGCCGATAATCTATCTGCGATAGTTTCCCCATAGTATATGATGGCGCTTGTTCAGCCACCAGGGCGTTGGCCACGTGCAAAGTAGTGACCAGCCCAAACTCCCTCTCCGGGCTGTTGCCCGGGTCGTGATGGAAAAACACCGCCTCTATTATATCATCGGGTATACCCCATAGGCCTAATAAATAAGCGCCTACCTGCGAATGGGAAGAATGAAATATCCTCCGTTCCACATCGTTAAGGCATACTCCCTGTTTTTTCGCAATTGCCATCGCCTCTTCATATTTTTCCTTAAGGTTGGTGAAAAGAATGATCTTGCCGATATCGTGGAGCATCCCGGCCATGGAAGCCATATCTATTAACTTCGCATCGGCGGATTCCAGCTTCATAATTTCCCTCGAAAAACTTCCCACAATAAAAAAATGGTTCCAGAAATCCTCAACAGCGATGTCGCCAATTTTTTTTTCTTTTAACTCCGAAAAGACGTGAACCGAAGTGATGAGCGCCCTTACTGTGTCCAGGCCGAGGAGGGTGACAGCCTGAGAAGGACTGGTGACCTCTGAGTAGAATCCGAAGAAAGCGGAATTAACCAGTTGCAATATTTTCGCCGTCATCCCTGCGTCTTTCGATATTATCTCCCCCACCATGGAAAGGGAACCATTTTTCGATTGCAACACGTCGTTGATCTCCATAAAAAGGCTTGGAAGGCTTGGCAATGTGTGAAGCCTGGACACCAGCTCCTGGAGGCTTTTGCTCACCAGCAGGGAACGGAGAGCGCAGGCTCTTTCCACAGTTCTTATCAACAATTCCGGTCCACACGGTTTAGCCAGATATTGATGGGCCGCGCCAACAGATTTATAGATCATCTCCCTGTCCGAATGCCCCGACAAAACTATCCGGACAATATTGGGATAAGTGTTCATAACTTCCGCCAGGAGCTGAGCGCCATCCATCCCAGGCATCCTCATATCGGATATTATTACGTCAAAACGCTCTTTCGATAACAGGCCGAGAGCCTCCTCGCCACTTTCGGCGAATTTCATTTCCCATTTGTTACGTTGCCCTCTCAACATCCGTCGAAGACCACTTAGAATGTCCGGCTCATCATCCACAAAGATAATACGTGTTTTACCAATCTTCGAATGTGTCATCCTTTTACAACCAAAGGTATCTTGACGGTAAACGTTGTTCCCTCCCCCTCCTTGGAATCAAAAGATATCGCACCGCCATGTTTTTCCACTATTATCGCCCGTGATATCGCCAGCCCCTGCCCTGTGCCTTTTCCAACCTCTTTTGTTGTAAAAAAGTGATCGAATAATTTATCCTTGATAGAGTTCGGCACCCCTCCTCCGTTGTCGGTGATTGTTATCACGGCCCAATCGTTTTCTTTTTTCGTTATTACGCCTATTTCTCCTTTTTTTCCTGATTCACCTCTAATAACGTCGCCGATGGCGTGGGCCGCGTTTGTGATGAGGTTAAGAATCACCTGATTAAATGCATCTGGATAACAGGGAACCATTTTTAGTGAGGGGTCGAATTGTGTTTCCATATTCGCCACATATTTCCATTCGTTTCTGGCAACGGTGATCGTGCTTTGAATGGAGTTATTAATATCGACCAGAACCCGCTCCTTGGATCCCGGATGCGAAAAATCCTTCATGGCTCTTACTATTGTTGTTACCCGCTCCACCCCTTTTAACGAAGACTCAATAGCTTTGGGTATTTCTTCTGTCAGAAATTCTATATCGATTCGTTCATTAATTTCCCTGATTTCACCCAGGAGTTTGCTTTTCTCCCCTTGGCTTTCGCATTCCTCAACCAGGCCGGAATATTTTTCCATTACCGATTGGATATCCCTAAAGGCCTCTTCGAGAAAATGAATATTGTCCCCCACGAATTGCGTGGGAGTGTTTATTTCATGGGCAATCCCCGCGGCGAGGCTACCGATCGATTCCAGCTTCTGCGCCTGTGTAAGATGGCTCTCAAGAATTCTCTTTTCCGTTATATCGACCCCGAGCAAAAGAAATCCCTCCACCTTGTTCGATTCGTTGCGAACGGGATTTATGGTCAGGTCGATAAATCCTTCTTTTCCATCGGCTCTGGTATATCTGATATTATCAAGCTCCACAGCCTTGCTTTTCCCCTCGCATTTATCCATCGCGCTTTTGATTTTATCCCATTCCCACTTAATATTATGATCGTAAAACAGTGTGTTGACGACCTTTCCGCATTTCAAACCGAAAGCTTTTTCCGCCATAGAGTTCCACTTCAATATACATCTGTCCCTGTTAAGGCTGATCATAATTGACGGGAGGGCGGTTAACAGTTGCTCATTTTCGCGATTCGCCTTGATTAAAGCCCGTTCGGCAAGTTTATTTTCGGTAATGTCATCCTGTGTCGCCACCATGCCCTGGAAGGCTCCATCCGGGCCATACATGGGCGCTGCGTTGATTGAAATTATTAATTCTTTATCGTCTTTTTGTGGCGCGATCAACTCTATCCCGTAAACAGGCTTGCCAGTGTTCTTTACTTTTACAAACGGATAATCTTCCTCATTGATTGGTTCACCCCGCGAATTCCTGATGTTCCATCTTGAATCGTTATAGGTTCTTTTGTATAGCTCTTCTTTTTCCAAACCGAACAATTTCAAGGAAGCTTTATTGGCAAACACGATTCGCCCTTTTGCATCGACGATATAAAGACCCTCCGCGATCGTTTCCACTATTCTGGAAAGGCGATCCTGGTTAAGCCGCAGTTTTTCCTCCGCCTTTTTTCTTGTGGTAATATCCCGGGTGACCCCGACAGCGTGCCATTCACGCTGTATCTTCACAGCCGCCAGCGACAGCTCTATCGGGAATTCTTGTCCGTTTTTTCTGACAGCGGACAACTCCACAGTTTTCCCAATTACCGAGCCCTGGCCATCAATCTTAAAATTTGCAAGCCCATTGTCATGGCGTTCACGATATGTAGCGGGGACAATATACTCCGTCAGTTTTTCGCCAATGATCTCTTCGGCGCAATATCCATACATCAACTCCGCGGCCGGGTTCCAAAATGTCACTGTTCCATTACTATTCAGCATGATTATCGCGTCATTAGCCGATTCGGTTATGCCCCTGAGCCTTTCTTCCGCATCACGTAACTGGATGGTCTTTTGAGCGACCATTTCCTCGAGTTTATCCTGGTATTGTTGATTTTCCAGTATCAACCTTTTCTTCTCTAACGCCGAATGGATAGAGCGCCTTACTTCAGCAAGTATCACCGGCTTGCTCATAAAATCGGATGCGCCTTTCTTCATAACCGATAGCACAGTGTCGATATCGTCAATTGCTGTAAGCATTATCACAACAATATTTTTATCTATCTCCACTATCTCGGTTAAAGTCTCATCACCATTCTTTCCCGGCATTTTTATATCCAGCAAAACCACATCCGGAGCCGATTTTTTCACCTCCATAACCGCATCGTCTCCGTTGGTAGCGGTTCTAACGGTATGGCCCTCTTTTTCAAGAAACTTTTCCAGCGCTCTGCAAATTTCTATTTCGTCGTCAACCACCAAAATATCCGTCATACCTTGTTTTTCCCGCTTAATATCTTGTTGATAAAAATTTCAAGGAGCTTTTGATCAAAATGGCTCCCTTTTTCACTTTGCATAATAGCGATAACTTGCTTATGAGGCATCGGTTTTCTGTATGGCCTGTCGCTGGTCATTGCGTCATAAACATCAGCTATCATCACTATCTTTGTGAGTATATCGATATTATTTTTCTCCTTTTGATCGGGATAACCGCTTCCATCCAGCCATTCGTGATGGCCTCTTATCATTTGTCTCGATTTTTCCAGATACACGCTTTTCGACACTATTTTATCCCCGATCACCGGATGTTCCTTGACGTGATTATATTCTTCCGTTGTCAATTTCCCGGGTTTGTTTAACACTGCGCCGCGAATTCCTATTTTCCCGATATCGTGTAGCAATGATCCAAGTTCTAGGGTCTCCAGTTGTTCGCTCGTCAGCCCTGTTTCATTTCCCAGCTGAAGAGATAAGGCGGTGACGCGCTTGCAATGTCCTTCGGTGTATGGGTCCTTCGCCTCAATCGCTTCCGATAACGCCCTTACTATCTCCAGATATGCGTTTTTGAGAAGAAGATACATCTGTTTAAGTTCGGACGTTTGCTCACCAACTATTTTTTCTATATTCTCATCAAAACCGTGAAGGTCATAAAGCATTTTTCTCTTTTCAACAGCCTGAGAGATAGATTTTTCCAATTCTGTAAACACAACCGGTTTTCGAATAAAATCGTCCGACCCATCCTTGATGGTTCCTATGGCTATTTCAATATTGTCCACAGCGGTGACCATTATTATAATAACGTCTTTATTAAAAGATCTTATTTCCTTAAGCGTCTCGATGCCATCTTTACCGGGCATTTTTATATCTAGCAAGACAATATCGGTGTGATTGTTTTTCACATGCGAGATGGCGTCAGAACCGTTATAAACCGAAAGCGCAGCATGCCCTTGCTTCCTCATATATATTTCCAGGGCCTTGCACGCATCAATTTCGTCATCTGTGATAAGGATGTTCAACGATTTCGCGTCCATTCAGTTTTTGTCCTTATTTAATCTCGCCAGTGGCAAAATGATTGTGAAAATGGCGCCCCCCTGGGCCTCGCTTGTGGCGTTGATGGTTCCACCATGATTTTCTATTATTCCAAGGGCGATCGACAGGCCCAGGCCGGTCCCCTGGTTTTCTGGTTTTGTGGTAAAAAACGGATCATATATCCTGCGAAGAGTTTCTCTGTCAATACCAGCTCCATTATCCGAAAAGATAATGTGGGCGTTTTCTTCCTTAACGCAAGTCTTCACAGACAACAGACCTGGCTCTTTCTTTGTTTGCGCCGATCTTTTCTGGTTTATACTATAGTGGGCGTTATTAATAATATTCAGAAACACCTGAGCCAGCTGATCCTGATCGCCATCGATAATGATCGATTCCGGTAAATAATTTATCCTGATATCAACTCCTTCCGCCCTCATCTCATATTCCACCAGGGCGATGGTTTTATCCAGGAACGAATGGAGATCTATTTTCTTAATCTCCGGCTTTCTTTCTCTAGCGAAGTCTCTCAGGTTGTCGATGATCTTAACCACTCTCTCCACCTGGTTAAACATAATATCGCACGACTCCTTAACGCCATCTCCCAGGTTATCCTCCATCTGTATCAATTGCACGTTTGCAAGGATGATGTTTATCGGGTTTTTGATTTCATGAGACACGCCAGCCGCAAGGTGGCCCAAGGAAGCAAGCTTTTCAGAACGTATCAGCATGCTTTGCGTCTTTTCAAGCTTCTCCAGGGCATATCTTAGCTCAGCGTTGGACCTTCTGATTTTTTCATGAGCTTCTTTGCGCTGGGTAATGTCCAGGTTCACACCGATTAATCTGAATGGTTCACCAGTTTTATCGAATTCCACATTGAACTGGTCAAGGAGAATGCGTTCAACCCCGTCCGGTCTGGCAATGCGTATTTCAATTTCATTGGTATTGCCTTTCTCAAACGGCTGGCTCCTGAAGATTTTGATCTTCTCCCTGTCATCCGGATGGACGAGATTTAAAAATGTTTTATAGCTCGGATAGACATCCCCCCTCTTCAATCCGTAAATATTGTACAGTTCGTCGGACCAGTACGTCTTATCATTTGCAAGATCCAGCTCCCAGCTACCGATATGAGCTATCTCCTGTGATCTGTTAAGCATTTCGTCCCTTTGTATCAAGTTTTTTTCCATCTGCTTTAGCGCGGTGATATCCCGCCAGCTCAACCTGCTATGCGATATATTTCCATGTTCATCTCTAATAGTCGTCACATTAAGCAATGCTTCCAAACTACTTCCATCCTTTCGCTGTAGCATGAGCTCGGCGTCGCGGACTTCCTTCGATTTCTTTAAGGCGGGGAAAACCTTGCTTCGCACTTTCTCCATACAATTGGCGTGATGCAGGGTGAAAATATGGCGCCCTATGATCTCTTCTTTCGAATATCCAATACCCTCGGCAAGGGTTTTATTGCACCGTACAATGTTGCCGGTTTTAGCCTCCACCGAGGCGAGCATATCCGGCGCATTTTCATACAGGTCTTCGTATTGCTTTTCAGAACGCCTTAGTTCACTTCGCGTTCTGGAAGTTTCTATTCCAAAGGCAAGGTCGTTTGCCAGTTCATTCAGCAAGTAAAGCTCTTTCTCGTCAAAGGCGTCCTTATCAGCGGAATAAACGCTTAACGCGCCAATGCCCCGCCCTTTAACTAATAATGGAATGGAGGCGGAAGAGGCGTAACCCCTTTTTAAAGCTTCCTTGCGCCATGGCTTGAGGCTTGGGTCGGTTAAAATATTTCGCGCCACTTGTGTCACTCCACTTCTTATCGCGATTCCTGTTGGCTCTCTTCCCCTTGTTCCCGTGTCGGCCCATGTGGTTTTAAGGGCTTCAAGGTATCCTTTTTCAAACCCGTAATACGCCACGGGGATGATGCTTTTGGCTTCATCATGTTCTGTGAAACCTATCCAGACGAGGCGATATCCGCCCACTTCAACAATAATCCGGCACAGCTCGTTTAACAGGCTTCGTTCGTTTTCAAATCGCACTAGGGCCTGGTTGCAGTCCCATAACATCTTCAAAACGCGGTTAGTGTTCACCAGGGCTTCTTCTGCGCGCCTGCGTTTTGTGATGTCATTAACGATGCCGATGGAATGCCATTCGTTGTTGATTTGAACCGCCGAAACGGACAGCTCCACCGGGAATTCCGAGCCGTTTTTCCTCAAGGCGAAGGTTTCAAATATCTTGCCGATATAGACGCCTTTGCCTGTTGTTGAAAACTGCGCCAACCCTTTTACTATCGCCTCAGAATATCTTCCCGGAGCGATAAGGGGATGAAATGTTTTTCCCAACACCTCATCAGGAGAATATCCAAAAATCTTTTCGGCGGCATTATTCCAGAATGTTATATTACCTTCACTGTTTATTTGAACAATGGCCGTGTTAGTCGACTGGGTGATAGCCTTATTTCTTTTTTCGGACATTTCAAGCAGGTTTATATTTTTTTTCAAAGATTTGTAATACAAGATATAAACAGGAGGCGTTATCACCACCATCAGGGCCAGCGCGTCTATAAGTCCTACCCACTCATGCCCCATCGGAGGCATAAAGTTGTGTATGACCAGCATTATGACGCTTTCACCAAAAAATATTGCGCCCAGAACAATTATCAGAAGGCGTGCGGGAGAATGTAGAATCCCGGACATTGGAATGGCGCCAGACGAGACGGATGAGTATGCGTTTCCAGCCTTCTCCCCGGCTTTCTTACGCGTATTCATAATTTATCACTTTTGGTTATCTGTCTTTTGATTAAAGAAAGTAAAACGGGTCAAGTAGAGTCAATCGGGGCAGGGCGCAGGCTATTCAGAATAGGGGGAGATGCGGGGAGATGTTTCCGGAAGTGGCTTACAAAGGGGAATGTTATAAAACTGTTGATTTCCTGTTGTCGCGCTCCGCCCCCTGGCGCACGCCCGATTATCACAACCAGTATGCCATCGGCGATGTTAAGGAAGCCTCTAAAAATGGATTTCGTTGCGAAATGTGGTGAAATGGTTTCAGGCAGGGCAATGGCGCAAAATCGCCGCAAGCGTATGAAAACATACGATGAGGAAAGTTTTGGGTCATCAACGCGGCATGGGGCCATTTCAATCCCTTGCAGTGGAAATTGAATTTTCAGAGGTTCCCTTAAATAAGCCGCTCCATACGCCACTATACAATTCAGTCATTATCTGATGCTTCGATATGCATGACTACCCCCCTTGTATATACCGTTCAGGGTCTTTCGTATAATATACGCTTTAAAATGGCAATAAGCCAACATATAGTCATGGCAGACATTCTGAGCGGATATGTTCCATGGCGGGAAAAATGGGGCCGCTATGAACGCGCCAGGATTATTTGGCCACAGCTAATAAAGGCGATCAATAAATATCCTCACACCGATAAAGACGGACGCTGTCAATAAAATGGAGACAAGCATCAGCCTTACGGCGTCTTTGATATGTTGTTTATCAAAGACGGTCTTTTGTTCGCCAATTTCCGGAACACGTTTTTTTTTGCCATTATAAATATTAACACCACCAAAGCGAACCCCCATGGCGCCGGCGAAGGCGGCCTCCGGCAGGCCTGAATTCGGGCTCGGATGCCGATGTCCATCGCGCAAAACGGTTCTCAATGAGTCCGCCGCGTTCATCCCCGCCGGTATCGCGGCGAGGGATATAATGACCGCCGTTATGCGAGCCGGGATATAGTTGGCAATGTCATCCAATCTGGCGGCGGCCCAACCGAAATGGAGGTAACGCTCGCTCTTATACCCGAACATCGAATCCATTGTGTTTACGATTTTATATGCGATAGCCCCCAACGGGCCAAGCAGTGTAGCGTAAAAAAGGGGCGACGCAATCCCGTCAACACAGCTCTCCGCCACGCTTTCCGACGCGGCCCGGACAATTTCCGTTTCATCCATCGTTTGCGTATCCCGCCCCACCATCAAACCAAGCTTTTCCCTGGCCCCTTCGATATCATTATTCTCAAGGCGCCGGTAAACAGCCATGGAATGTGAAGCAAGGTCTTTTATGGAAAGGGAAAAATAAATAATGATTATGGAGACGATCTCTCCCGCAACAGGGCTTACAGCCTCCGCGGCAACGACAAGACCAAACGCCGTGGCCAGGGCAATAGCTATGGCCATGGCGGCCGTCACCACTCCGGCGAGTTTCGCGTTTCGGATATTCTTGCGCGTGGTTTTTTCGAGCCTCACCAGAAGAGAGCCCATAAGACGCACAGGATGAAACGGCCAGCGCGGGTCGCCAACGAGCAGGTCAATAATTATTGCGATAACAACCTGAAACGCAATGCTCACTTTAATCCCATAAGGCTATAGATATTTTCAATTTTAACACTCCGGCGCACCTCCTCCGCCAGTTTGTCTAGCTCCGCGTCAAGATCATACCGCGCGACTATCTTTCCCTTGGCCTCCAGCCCTTTGCGAAGGCGGAGCCGGTCTATGAACCATCTTCTGAATTCGTCTTTTGCGAAAATGCCGTGCATATATGTCCCCCATACAAGGCCGTTATCCGACCGGACACCAACAACTTCCCCATCGCCCCGTTTCACAGATGGGCGAGCGCTATCAAAAACCGTTTTGCCATGGTGTATTTCATAGCCGGACAAAACGTGGCCAGACTCGCAGAATTCACCTTCAATCCTCCTGAGGGTTTTATCAGGCATAATAGTGGTGCGGACAGGCAACAGCCCGAGGCCCTCAACACCCCCTGCGGAGGACTCTATTCCATAATAATCAGATACACTAAGCCCGATAGCCTGGAATCCTCCGCATATCCCGATAATTTCGGCTCCACCGGAAGCGGCCATACGCTTGAGCCTCGCGCCAATACCATTTTCCATCAGTATTGCAAGATCGTATATCACGTTTTTACTGCCTGGTATTATCACGGCGTCGGCTCCGTTAAGGTCCTCCGGCCGGGTCGCTTCAACAATGTCGATATCCGGCTCCATCATTAACGGGTCGATGTCTGTGAAGTTTGAAATGTGGCGTAACTTCACAACCGCCACCCGGACGGCGCTTTTTTCTTTTGCCACGCTCGATAAACCGCGCGCTCCCGCCTGATCTTCCTCCGGCAGGCCCAGATCGTGAATATACGGGACAACGCCAAATGTGGCCAGCCCAGTATGCCGCAGGGTATAGCTGAAGGCTGAATCCAAAAGGGCGCTGTCGCCCCGGAATTTGTTGATTACAAATCCGGCGGCGATTTTTCTCTCCCATTCCGTCATCGTCTCCAGGCAACCGATAAAAGAGGCGAACACTCCGCCACGATCTATATCACCCACAATAAGCGCCCTTGCGCCAGCATGCCTGGCCATGCGCATGTTAACAATGTCTCCTTGCTTCAGGTTTACTTCCGCTGGGCTCCCCGCCCCTTCCATAACAATCACGTCATATTCAGCGGCAAGAGAATCGTAAGCTTTTTTAACAACTTCAAACCCATCGACTTTTTTATATTCAAAATACTCGGCCACGTTCATAGACCCGATCGGACTGCCCAGAACGATCACCTGGGAGCCTGTGTCGCTATTTGGTTTAAGCAATATCGGGTTCATCCGCGTGTCGCATTCCAGGCCGCACGCCAGCGCCTGGGTCACTTGCGCGCGCCCCATCTCTCCCCCGTCTGGTGTGACGTATGAATTGAGGGCCATGTTCTGCGCCTTGAAGGGCGCAACTTTGAAGCCGTCCTGTTTAAGTATTCTGCAAAAGGCGGCGGTGAGAACGCTCTTGCCGGAGCTGGAGCTAACCCCCTGAAACATGATGGAGGGGGTTTTCCTTACCGATGATTTAATGGCGAACCCATTGGCCCGGCGCCCCAATGCGCGCGCCACAGCCTCCACCAGTCTGTCATTTTCTTTTTTCACACGGACGGCAACGCGAAAATATCTGTTATCGAGCCCCTCAAAATTTTCACACAACCTGATCGTTATCCCATCTTTAGAAAGCTCGTTGGCTATCTGGCGCGCATTGGCGCCAGGCCTCTCCACGCGCGCCAGAAGAAAGTTTGCATCACTATCAAAGACTTTGACGCCGCCTATGGAATCAAGACCTTCCTTAAGCTCTCCGCGTAATTTTGTAACAGCGATGATTGTCCTGTCGACATATTCCGTCTCTTGCGCCGCGTGGACACCCACCACCTGGGCCAGAGTATTGACAGACCACGGGGGAATAGCGCTCCGCAGTTTCGCCGCTATATCTTTATCCGCAAACGCCGCGCCAAGCCTCAACCCCGGTATGGCGAATAATTTTGTGAATGACATGACAACCACAACGTTGGGCGGCCGGTTATTAATCAAACTGTCGAACCCTTTCACAAAACCGGCGAAAGATTCGTCCACAACAAACAGCGCCCTCTTGTGGCGCAAAGCCAGCTCACGTAGAGATTCGCTTTTTATAACGTTCCCCACAGGGTTATTCGGGTTGCCGATGATAACCAGCTCATCGCCATCGAGCCCCAAACCTAGCTCGACCGGATCGAGCCTGAACCGGGAGGCTTCTGGCATGTAAAACATTTTCACATCAAGACGGCTATTAATCATTGCGGCGCGATAATCGACATAGGCTGGCTCACAGGTGACCCCCTTGCGTAACTCCGCTATCTCCGGCACAGCGAAAATAATTTGCGTTGCGCCGTTTCCCGCGACTATGGCGCCGGGATCGACCCCGTATCTATCCGCTATAGCGTCAATCAGCCTTTTACATTTTGGGTCAGGATATCTGGAGAGGTCACTTATTGCGGAACTGATCACAGGTCTTAACCATTCCGGAAAACCGAGCGGATTCAAGCTGGCGGAAAAATCGAGAAACTCTTCTGCGGGATTCATCCCCCCACCGGTCTGCCTGGGTATTTGTCCGCCATGGGAAAAATCGGTTTTCACACCATCCCCCCGGCAAGGGTTGCCGATGCAGACAGAAGAGCCGCCGTCTCGGCAAGCTCGCAAAGGGCGCCGTGATTATCGCCGGTCATCCCTCCAATCCTTGCCCGGCACAAGCGCTCGAACGCGAATACCACCATGGCTGTGACAGCGAAAATGACAATACCACCAGCGCCAGCCGTTATTAAACCTGTAACGAATAAAAATAAGGCGGCCCACAAAGCGTTCGCCGGGGATTTTTTTTCCGTAAAGATGGTCCCCAACCCATTCGTGGAGCTTGCGTTCGGCGCGAGCGACAAAGAGGCCACCATGGCGCACCGTCCCGCCACAGGAGCCAGGAAAAGGGCGGCCACACTCCCCCCCCCACCCATCGACGCCAAAGACGAAACCTTCAGAACAAAAACGCTAACTATCGCTATGGCCCCCATAGAGCCAAGGCGGCTGTCTTTCATGATTTCAAGGACACGCTCCCTTGACGCGGGGCTAAAGAAACCGTCGGCGGTGTCGCCAAGCCCATCCATATGCAACGCGCCGGAAACCATGATCATTGCAATAACTAAAAGCGTCGCCACAGGCAAAGGAGGCAGAACCAGGCCAAGCCCGTAATCGATGGTGATTAACGCCAACCCGATTATCACGCCCACCGGAACAAAATATAGCGCCGCCCCCCCCATATCTTCCCGGGTCGCCACGAACCTCTCTGGCAGAGGAAATATTGTAAGGAACCCAACCGCGAACAATAATCGTTTCATTTGTCGCTTTGAGAAACAGCCGCTTCTTCGAAAGTGGCTATCTCTGTAAGGACTTTGGAAGCGGCTTCCACCAGGACCATCGCCAGCGCAGAGCCTGTCCCCTCCCCAAGCCGCATATTCATGTCGAGATAAGCCCGTTTGCCCAGGGCGCCCAGCATCGCCGAATGCCCCGGTTCCACGCTTAAATGGGAGGCTATCATGTAATCTTTCGCAAGTGGCGCGATTGTGGCCGCGACAAGAGCCCCGGCGGTGGAGATGAACCCGTCTACAAGAGCTGGCCTGTTCATGGAGGCCGCGCCCAGAATTAGGCCGGCGATTCCGCCGATCTCGAACCCGCCCACCTTGGCCAGCACGTCAAGCCCGTCATCTTTATCCACTTGGTTCACTTCAAGCGCCCGCTTGACAATGCCGACTTTGCGGCTGAGCTGATCGTCATCTATTCCCGTCCCGCGGCCGGTGATCTCCTCTGGCCTCACGCCGGTGATAGCGGCGATGATGGCGCTGCTGGGCGTTGTGTTGCCTATTCCCATATCGCCTGTGCCAAAAACGTCGGTTGACGAGGCCAGCTCCTGCGCCACTTCAATCCCTGCCTCCACACTGCGGATAGCTTCTTCTTTTGTCATGGCCGGCCCATTGCCGATGTTGCCGGAGCCCGCCCTTATTTTTTTATGCATAATTTTTTCTTCAAGAGGGCCCAGGTCCGCCTTCACTCCCATATCCACAACAATAACTTTTGCGTTCGTAAGGCCCGACAAGGCGTTCACGCCGGCGCCGCCGTTTACGAAGTTGTAAACCATCTGTGCGGTCACCTCCTGCGGATACAAGCTCACCCCCTCTTCGGTCACTCCATGGTCGGCCGCCATCGTCACGATTGTTTTCCTCGCCACAGGAGGGGGCGATTGCCCCGTTATGGCGGCAAGGTCCATCGCAAGATCCATAAGCCTGCCCAGCGCCCAATGCGGCATCGTCAGCTGGTCGAGCCGTTTTTTGGCGCTCGCTCTGGCGGCGTCATCGGTTTTGGTGATTTTTTGAATGGTGTCGTTCAGCAATTTCATTCTATTAACCTTTCTATTTCAATTGAACGGGATACCCGCTAACTATTAATATCGCCGTATCCGATTCGGAAGCTATGAGTTGATTTACTTTTCCGGCGATATCGCTGAACTTTCGCGCCACTCGATTATCTGGAATCACGCCCCAGCCTATTTCGTTAGTAACAAAAATCACGGTGGAGTCGAGCCGCCTGCAAGCCGCCAACGCTTCTCGGGTCAATCTAATGGCATGGCTTTCCGCAAAGTCCTCTTCCTGGCTCTCTGCCTTATACATAAGGTTACTTAGCCAAAGGGTGACGCATTCGATAAGAAGCGCCCCTCCTGGCGTAGCTTTAAGAATCGCCCCCGCCAGGTCAACTGTTTCCTCGATGGTCACCCATCCTTTGTTGATACGGTTTTTTTTATGCGCCTCGACGCGGGCCGCCGTTTCGTCATCAATAACGGGGCAGGTGGCTATATAGGTCCTTGGCCCTTCCAGGCTTTCCGCGTATCGCTGTGCGTATCCGCTTTTGCCGCTTCGTCTCCCGCCCGTAACCAGCGTTATTCGGCCCATTTAAAATCTCCATTGACAGCGCACGAGCATATGCCACTTATCATACCCATTCCTTCAAATATCTCTATCGTGGTGATCGAGGCCGGGGGAAGGGCAAAACAGGCGCGGCGGCTGGAAGGTATGCCCAGCAGATGGCATATGGACTGGCCAATCACCCCGCCATGGGTAAAGGCCACAACGGTTTCAACCTTTTCATGTTTCATACGGGTGTTCACTCGCTCAACGCGCGCCAGAAAATGTTTCATGCTCTCCCCGCCGGGAAAATGAAAATCGGGAGAGCCATCTATCCATTTTTTTGCAAAGGCGTGATGCTTTTGGCTTATCTCCCGATATGTCAGGTTCTCCCATTCTCCGAAATCGACCTCTTTAAGGTCTTCATCTATTACAATATCGACATCCAGGCCACCCGCGCTTATGTCGGCCGTCTCTTTCGTCCTTTTTAGCGGGCTGGTTAATATAAGGTTTGGCTTTATGGCGTTGAGCGATTTTGATAAAAGGCCGGCCTGGCGAACGCCCGCTTCGTTTAAAGACGGGTCGGCCCAGCCGACATAGCGCATATCGCTATTTGCTTTTGTTTCACCATGCCGTATAAGGATCACTCTCTTCGCCATTATTATCGCCCGACCACCGTTTTGCCGCCATGGAGTCGCCCCAAAGCCTCCATTAATAATCCATCCCTTTTTGCGCCGTGATTCCAGCCTGCATCGGGTGTTTAACGTTTTCCATACTTGTCACCATATCCGCTTTATCGATCAACCTCTTGGGCGCGCCGCGCCCGGTGAGTATCAGGTGCTTGCCGGCCGGTTTTAAATCGATCAACTCTTCGATTTGCTCCACGGTGACAAGCCCGGCTTTTATCGCGTACAACACCTCGTCTAGCACGATCACACTCCATTCGTCCGAAGCTATGGCCTCCGCGGCCAGCCTGATCCCCGCCTGGGCGGCTTTCCTGTGCTCGTGCTGGGAAATATTTTTTTTCCATGTGAACCCTTTCCCGGTCTGCTCTATATCCAGGCCCGGTTTTAGCCTCTCCATCAGCGCTAGTTCGCCTGTCCGTTTGTCCCCTTTGATAAACTGTATTATCTTGCAGTTCATATCGTGGCCAAGAGCGCGGAACACAACACCCAAAGCGGCGGAGGTTTTGCCTTTGCCGTCGCCGGTGAAAATGGCTGTTATGCCTGTATGTTTGCCTTTTGTCATGGTGTCTTTTTTGCGCTGGCTGTTTTCATTATCTCCCTTAAACTTTCCAGAAGCTTTTCCATATCGGTGTAAGCTCCCTGGTTATCCGTTTCCGGCCTTTCAACCATGACAACCCGGCAGCTCGTCTGGCGGGCCGCCTCTATTTTTTCCGCCACTGCTCCGGCGGCCCCGCTCTCTTTCGTAACAACTGTTTTTATGCCGTGCATTGTTATATGAGCGATATTTTGTTCCACGGTAAAAGGCCCCCTCTCTGCGATTATGAGGTGGTCTGGTATGCCAGCTTCCCTGCATGCGTTAATCGAATCGTGGTGATCCAGTACGCGCGCCACAACCTTTACCCCTGTCCGGATCGATTGCCGTGTATATTGTTTAAGGTTTCGTGAACCGGTCATAAGCAGGACAGGTGAACCATATCCGAAAGCCATCTCCGCGGCGGAGTCATGATCTTTTGCGAATCCCAATTTTTCATATTCGTATTCCGGGCTGGGGCGGATAAAGGTTATGTAGCGCTTTCCGGCGGCTCTGGCCGCTTTCCTGGCGTTGGCCCTGGCATTGACCGCGTAAGGATGCGTGATGTCGACCACCGCCTTGATCCCGCAAGTTTCAACAAGACGCGTCATTTCATCCCGATCCAAAAGGCCTGTCCTTCTTCTGATATTCGGTGAGGAACCCACATCGAGGCTTATATCTGTGGCGGTCGAAACAAGAACTTCATGCCCCATTCGGGCGATCCGCTCTGCCAGTTCCGCTGTCTCCGATGTGCCGCCAAAAAGCAGAATCATATCCTGTAACCTCTGGGGTTAACGAATCGCCCATTTATCACTTTGGATTCACTGTTGCCGATTATCACCGTGGTTCTCATTCCTATTTCCTGCTCCAGGGTGGAGCCGAGATCGGTGATTGTGATCTTTTCATCTTCAAGGCTTATGGAATCGCATATGCCCACCGGCGTGCTGTCTGCCCTGTATTTGCGAAAAATACCGACAGCCTCTTCAATCTGTTTCACTCTCTTTTTGCTTTTCGGGTTATATAAAACTGTGACCATGCCCGACTCGGCGGCGGCGTTTAATCTTTTTCTTATCACGCTCCATTCCACCAGAAGGTCGCTCAGGCTTATTGCCGCAAAATCGAGAGCAAGGGGCGCCCCCAGCCTTGCGGCGGCCGAATTCGCCGCGGAGACGCCCGGTATCACCTCGATGGGAATGTCTGTTTCATTCTGGGAAGCAAGCTCAATCGCAAGCCCCGCCATCCCGTACACACCAGGGTCACCGCTCGATATCAGCGCCACAGTTTCGCCGTTTAATACGCGCCTGATCGCCTCCTGGCAACGTTCGGTCTCCTTTGTCATACCGGTGGAGACCACCTCCTTACCCTTCACGATATCGGCCACCAGCTCCACGTATTTTGTATACCCGACCACCACATCGCTTTTTTGAATCGCAAGCTCGGCCCTGCGCGTCCTGTCAAGCGGCCCGCCCGGCCCTATTCCAACGACAAACAGCTTTCCTTCGCCAGGGCCACCGTTATCCCGTTTATTTTCCGTTTTGCGAGTATTAATTTTGTTCTCCTTCCCGCCAGCAGCGCCGCAGGCTCCGCCACCGCCGGCAGATTAACGCTGGACTGGACGAATTCCGATTTTTCAAAAGATCTGGTCGACTCGCGTATCTCATCCGATGCAATAAAACGTAGCGCCATATCCATCTTCGCCGCCGCCTCGATGAGGCCAGCCTCGTCTGACTTGATGTCCACCGAAGCGATATAGCGAACCATGCCCAAGCTTATTCCCGCTTCTTCAAGAACCGATTTGATTGCGGAAACAATTTCCTGGCCCCCTTTACCCCTTCGCATGCCCACGCCCACAATAATATTTTTCACAGCTTCCGTCGTCGTGGTTATCACAGGCTCCGCGCTTATCGCGTTGGATATTTTTATCGCGAGCTTATTGGCGCCCCCTTCATGGCCGCCAAGGAGGCTTATCGCGTATCTTGCGCCAACATCCAGAACCACTACGGCCGGATCACTCTTTTTATTTTGAACATAGCGGCTAACAGCCCGCACAACCGCGCCGCATGGCGCTATATACACAAGGCCATCGTAACTATCAAATACTTCGCCTGTAAGCTGTATCACGCTTGAAAAGCGTATGGCGTCAACGCTTTCGCTCACCTTATCGTGCGCGAACAAGCTGGCGCCGGTAAATGCGCCCATCGCCCGGACCGCCACTTTCGCCCCTTCGTTCGACAGTGTGATAAAAGCCAGCTTCATTTTATTTCCGCTTTTCTGTATTCGTGGGAAAACTCTTTTGCGTAAAGGCGCGACACTGCGTCCCCTTTTTCGCTTAACGCCCAGCCGACAATTATCATGGCTGTCTTTTTAATCTGGGCATCCTTTACCTTTTGCGCTATATCGGCGATAGAGCCCTCTATTATTTTCTGGTCCGGCCACGAAGCCCTGTGGATAACAGCGGCCGGGCAATCGGCCCCGTATGCGGGTAAAAGCTTTTCCATCACGTCAAAGATTTTATCGACAGAAAGGAATATGCATAGCGTGGCCCCGGTTTCGGCCAGCTTGGCAAGCTCCTGGCTTTCAGGAACGGGTGTGCGACCAGCAAGGCGGGTGAGCGTAATTGTTTGGGAAATTTCAGGGGCGGTGAGTTCCTTTCGCAAGGCGGCCGCCGCCGCCTGAAAAGAGCTTACCCCGGGCACAACTTCGTAATCTATCCCCAGTCTGCACAACTCCATCATCTGCTCGCGAATCGCGCCATATATCGACGGGTCTCCGGAATGGACACGGGCCACATTTTCACCCGCCTCTTTCGCTTTAACTATCACCTCCATGATTTCATCCATATTCATTTTCGCCGAATCGTAACGCTTCGCCCCGGGTGGTATAAGCGAAACAACCGCGTCGCTTAATAGAGACCCCGCGTATATGCACACCCTCATCGTTTCGATCAGCCGCTTCGCCTTTAGTGTAAGGAGTTCCGGGTCTCCCGGGCCTCCACCTATGAAATATACTTTCATTTATCCGCGCCTCCGTTTGCGGCTTTTACAAGAATGGTTGAAAGGTACCCCACTTCGTCCCCACCATCTTTGAGTTTTCGAAGATCTGTTTCTATTCTCTGATTTTTCATCCCCGCGTGCCCAGCGAACACGGCGTCATCTATAACGTCCATTTCCTCCAGCAACGCCAGAACATTCTTGAGGTTTTTTCCCACTTTCATGAGAATGATGGTTCCCCCCATGGATATCGCCCGGCGCACGGCGCCAAGATCATAGGATGCGGGGATAATGGCCACGCGCTCCTCACCCTCGCCCACAGGAAAGCTGGTCAGCGACGCCACCGCGCTGTAAGCGGTTATGCCGGGAACGGTGACGATTGTAACTTCAGGATGGATTTCTTTAAGCGAACGAACCAGATATATATATGTGGAGTAGAGGAACGGATCACCGATCGTAATGAAACAGGCGTCCTCCCCTTTTTCAAGCGCATTGGCGACGGCCCGCGCCGAGATGTCCCATTTTTCCTTCAGCTCCGATTCGTCCTTAACCATGGGGAATACAAGCTCGTGAACCTGCGTATCGACAGAAATATATCTGCCCGCTATTTGAAACGCCACGCTTTCGGCCTTGACCCTGGCTTTGGGAGTGAAAAGATGAGGGCAGGCCCCTATAAGCCTCACCCCTTTAACGGAAACCAGCTCCGGGTCACCCGGCCCGACTCCAACTCCATACAGCGCGCCAAGTTTCATTCCAGAATATCCCTCCTTATTAAAAGCACAATTGTCCTCGATGGGATCGTCAGCCCCGGAAGTCCGGACAGGTCGGTTTCATAAACCTTCTCGTTTCCGAGGCAAAGATTTTCGCACATAAAGATGCGCCTGTTGTCTTTCAGGCCCTTAGCAAAAGACCATATCCATTCAAGCGATTCTTTCCTTCCGGCAAGCAAGGCTATTTTCCCCACCCTGGCGGTTTCCACGATGTCCACCTTAGGGTTCGCCGCATGAACGCTTATTATTTTCGCGTCGAGCCAATCGAGCCCGACCCTCGCAAAAGCGGTCTGGACAGAGCTTACGCCCGGTATCACCCTGCACGCTTGAACCCCGAACTTTTTGATGACAAGCTTTGCGAAACTGTAAATTCCCGGGTCGCCGCTAACGAGCACGGCTATCTTCCCCTTCCCTAGTTTTTCCTCTATCAGGCCGAGCGCTTTTTCAATATCGGCGCCCACAAATATTTTTTGGGCCCCGTTATCCGGTATCAGATTAAAAAGGTTTTTGGAGCCGGCCACAACATCCGCCCCATCAATAGCCTTAAGCGCGGCGGGCGTAATATATTCTTCCGAGCCGGGGCCCATGCCAACAATCACAATTTTGTTCAGTTCTTGTTCCACTCATCCATCTTTCCATATATGCCGATAAGCCTGGACTTCATGTTAACCAGCGCCACAGCCACTTCTAACCTGCCCCCAACTTTTTTTTCTATGGCCTCCGATATCTTTTTAGCGAGGCTGTTTCCCAATATTTCCATCTCCCCCCGGTCAAGAGCGCCAAAAACACCCTCCACGGTTTCGGATTCCGGCATAGCCCTGCTAAAAATTTGTTCCGCCATTTGAATTACATAAGGAGCGGCGGTGGGCGACCTTTTGGAATGCGTATCCCAATGACCGGCGGCGAGCTTTGCAAGTTTACCGGGATGGCCGATCGCCACTATTTTTTTAACTTCTTTTCCGGTGATGATATCGAGCATGTATCCCCACTCGTTGCTTATTTCGACGATCTGTTCATGGTTTATTCCAAAAATCTGACTCGCCGCCCTTGCCCCTATTGCGCCAGGGGTAAAGACCACCCGGTCAGCCCCGTTTGCCAGCGCAACGTTAAGAAGGCAAACGATTGACTGTTTCACCGCCTGACAGGAGAAAGGCCGGACGATACCTGTTGTGCCCAATATCGAAAGGCCGCCGACAACTCCAAGCCTTGGGTTGAACGTTTTTGACGCGAGTTTTTCCCCGCCCGGAATGGATATTCTTACTCGGACGGAAACGCCCAGCGCTTCCCTTATCGATTCGCTTATCATGCGCCGCGGGACAGGATTTATCGCAGGCTCTCCCGCCGGGATTGATAGCCCGGCCTTTGATACAATTCCGACCCCCTCACCAGCCTCAAAGACAATTTCATCACCCTCGGCAGGCGTAATTTCGACGACAATTGTGGCTCCGTTGGTGATGTCCGGGTCGTCGCCGGCATCCTTTATCACGATCGCTTTTGCGCCATCGCCAACTCTTTCCACTTTTTCTACAGGTAGTGTCGCCCCGCCCCCCTCCGGCAAAGTTATCATAACCTTTTGAACACTCTCGCCGGTGGCCAGCATAATAGCCGCGGCTTTTGCGGCGGCGCAGGCGCATGCCCCTGTGGTGAACCCGCTCCTCAGCGCAGTCACTTGCGGTTTACCATCCATAGGCTCCAAACAATCATTTGAAGCGGTCGCTTCCCATTTTAGAGTTCCACAATATCCCAAGCAGGCCCCCCGTCAGAAGAGCCAGGGCAAAACCCTGCGCTGTTTGCCCAACGTCGGGGTGATATCGATCGTGATCCATTAAACTGAGGGCCATGCCACCAGCGCGAAGAGCCAGCCAGATACCGGCGGATATGATTACAGCTTTCAACACAGGCCTGTCTACCAGAAATATTTCGTTTGTAAGGGTCATAAACCCTCCTGCGGCGATGCCAAAAATGCCGCCCCCCACAGCGAATGTCAGCATAAGAGCCGGGAGACTCGACTCGAAGGGGAAAACCCCTGTGACTTTGTTCAAGACGATGCCAAACCATGAGCTGGCTACGCCCGAAACGAACCCCAGAAATATCCCTTTTTTAAACAAAGACACATTCATGATCGACTCCTCTAAAACGCCTCATGCAACGCATAAAGAGATTTTTTGATGGTTCAAATAGCCCCCGCCCCGGGTGAAACGCTAATGGCAAGGCATGCCATACACATGACGAAAATCGTGAAAAACATCATGAGCGCCCATCACAACGTTATCCATACCGTAAGCTATTACGATAAAGGCGAACCCGAAGGAGGCGACCGCAATCGCCATCGAAAAATATCCCCTGGGAGAATCAATAACTTTTTCCATAATCTCATTCCTCTTGCAAGTTTTTAAACAAGCGACTGGTTCCGCAAATGCAAAACCACGCGTTAAACCGATATATAATCAAACCCTGATAGCGCCCATCCACCATATAAGCCACATTCTCATCAGTGATGATGGTCGTGATGGATATCGTGTTCGCTACGGTATTTTTCAGCCTCCTCCAGGGTCATGGGAATAAACTCAAGCTCCCCCTTGGGTAGCGGATATTTTTCTCTTGGCGGAAACTTGATCGTCCGCACATCACCAAGGGTCATGGATTCCTCGATACGTTTTTCCACGAGAGCCACCATGGAATCATCGAACCCCAGATGTTTTCCGTATATGATTTCAACATCAGGATATATCCGCGCCTTTTCCTGGATCATTTGCGGTATATCCAGCACAAGATGGAGGCCCGAATGTAAAAAGTAGGGTATCACCACAATTTTCGCGGCCCCTTGTTTCACACATTTTTCCAGAGCTTCAGGAAAATAAGGAGCAACACGCGACATATAACAAATCTCCACCAGGGCATAACCGCATGTGGCGGCCAGGCGGCGCGCCACCTTTTCCATGTCACCGCCAGACCCAGGCACTCTGCTCCCGTGGCCCATCAGTATAATCGCCGTGGCGCTGTTTGAACCCATAGTTCCATATACCTTTCTATTTATTTGCGATAGCGCACAAGGAATGAACAACGCTTACGGCGAGAGGGCTTCCGCCGCGCCGGCCGGTGATGGTGATATAAGGAGCGCCCACTCTCACCAGCTCTTCCTTGCTCTCCACAACATGAACAAACCCCACCGGCATGCCGATCACCACCGCTGGCCGCAAGCCATCCTCTATTATCATCCGGTTAAGCTCCAGCAAGGCCACCGGCGCATTGCCAATGACGGCGATTGCGCCATCGAGCCTTTCCCTTGCCTTGCGTATGGCGAAAAGGGATCTGGGCAGGTTGGAGCTTGCCGATTCCCGGGCGACATCTTCGTCCGCCACATGGCAAAAGATATCGTCTTTCGTATATGCGGGATTTACCGACTGTAACCTGACGGCGGAAAGCCCCGACTTTATCATGTTCGAATCGCAATAAATCGGGCGCCCCGCCCTTAGCGCCTCGCAGGCGGAGGCGATCGCATCGCCTGAAAATTTGACGTTTTCCGCAAAGCCGAAATCGGCGGTGGTGTGGATCATTCGTCTTATGATGATCCATTCGTCATCAGAGTTTGTTCGCGCGCCAGATTCGCTATCTATTATCTCAAACGATTTCGATTCAATTTCCTGAGGGCCCATCGGGTTTTTGTGGAAAGAATGGATTGTTGCTTTCATGTTCTCACCCCTCCCGCCATGGGCCGGTTCAATTTTTTTCTGGAGTTCATGCAACAGGAAACGAAGCTTTTGATGGCGTCAGGCCGAGATGCAAGATGAAGATGAGCGTAACTCGCCAACGTGTTTCCGCGCTGGTATCCTTCCTCAGCGGTCTCGCCGGTTCGCTTGCGTTTTAAGGTGTATATACTTCTCCAGTCCCCATTGTCGACCGGGTTTTCCACCAGGTCGGAATAATGAAACTTGTGGCCTCTCACCATTTCGTTGCGGGCTCCCAGTATGGTCTCTTCTTTTAACGTCGCTTCAACATAGCCCAGGGCGCAAAACCTGCGCTCCATCTTCGTCCATGCAGGCAAAACCCCGGCGAACCCGAACCTGCGCCCGTCCAACACCTCGACACCCTGCGACAAATAGATAAGCCCTCCGCATTCGCCATAAACAGGGCGGCCCGAAAGGGAAAATCGTCTGACGCTTTCCAGCATCCGGGTGTTGGAAGAGAGCTCTTCCGCCAGTTCCTCCGGATAGCCGCCGCCTATGTATATAGCGTCTACATCATCCGGGATTCGCTCATCGCCAACCGGCGAGAACTTTACAATCCGCGCCCCATGCTCTTCCATCGCCTCAAGGTTATCCGGATAGTAAAAATGAAACGCCTTATCGTACGCCACGCCAATGTTCACAGGAAAAACAGAGCCATCCCCGGCTTTGGCGGAGGAGATGGCGCCAGAAAAAGGCCTGGCGCAAGAGGCGAGCCTGATAATTTTATCAAGATCGACACTTTTTTCGATCGTGTCAGCGAGGCGCTCCATGGTTTGTGTTGTAAGAGCGTTTTCATCCGCAGTCACCAGCCCCAGATGTCTGCCGGGTAATTCCGGAAAGGAGCCTTTGATTATATGACCCACAAGTTCAGGAGCGTTGGCCGATTTCAGTGACTGGGCGAGGATTTGCGCATGACTGTCTGATCCGCACCTGTTTGCGATCACACCGGCGACCCCTATCTCCTTTTCAAAGCTGTCAAACCCCTTTATGGTTGCGGCGAAACTGCGGGACGCTCCACCCGCGTCCCCCACCAGCAACACAGGCGCGTTAAGCCATTTGGCGATCTGTGCGGCGCTCCCCTCCAGCCCATCCGGGTCGGCCCCGTCGAAAAGGCCCATGACCCCCTCTATGATCGCTATATCGGCGCCTTTCGAGGTTCTTTCAAAGAGCGATTTCACATACTCTTCGCCCATCATCCATCCATCCAGGTTGTAGCACTCCATGCCAGATGCCCGTTTAAGATAGGTGGGATCTAGAAAATCGGGGCCAACCTTGTATGTCCTCGTTTTAATCCCTTTTCTGGTCAACGCATAAACCAGCCCAAGAGCGATGGATGTTTTCCCAACACCGCTGTGAGTTCCGGCCACGAGAATCCTGGCGCAAACGGTCATGACACGCGCCTTTCACGGGCGAGAAATCGCCGGGAATCCCGGCAAGGAAAGGAAAGAAAATCGAGATAGCGCATCCCAGTGTAATCCAGAAAACCGGGACGCCGTTTTTCATCCCATCGGCCATGATAACGCCAAAATCCTCGAGGCGAAACCAGACACAGTCACTCGCGGGCAAGTCTTCTGACTTCCGGATCAACCTACTTGCCGCGCCTTCCCCTTTCCCCTGGAAAGAGTGGCGTATATACAGCTTTCGTACCCGGTTACAGCGGCGGGACCGTAACGGATTTACACCGTCTTCCTTTTTATGACTATAACCAGCCACCCACGTAACTGTTTTTGATAATACATCATGTCCGTTACATGTCAAGACTATTATCGTTACACACGGGCGACTTGCATAGGGCCGCGCAAAAAAGAAAATTACAGGTGGATAAGTGTGGGATGCAAGCGCTGGCATAAGCGCCACAAACGCGGACAAGTGTATCCGCCCGACTCTCTGATTTTGCCCGCCACCCCTTTAAATTCAATAAATTCAAGCAAATACATTATTTACATTATTTAGATACGTTGCTCTGTTCACTCTTGTTTTTAGGCACAGCGTTGTCACACATTTTCGTCAACCAGCCCTTGAAAACGGCCACTTGTTCGGATTAAGATACAGGATAAATCCGGCGTTTACGCAGTGCGGTGATTGAGGCATGCGAGCGCCTAATACAGATCGACTCAAGGATTTATCGAATGGTCAATGACTTACCGTCAAATGGAGCCATTGGGGTGGTTCACATGACGCCCGACTTCGATGTGGTAGGCATGAATACCTACGCAAAAAATGTCCTGGGCGGAAACGCGGTGGAGCTGGGCAAATCGGTGTTCGCCTATCATCCGCGCAAAAGCCACGGCAAGCTAGAGGAGATTCTGGACCGGTCCAAAGGCCACGAGATGACCCGGCCCATCGTCATGGTGATCGATGTTCTGGGCAAGGCGCTGATGATAAATGTCTGCCGTGTCGATTCTGGCGAGGCGAAGGGAGAACATCTGTATGCCATGACCTTCATAGATGTGACAGAACAGACTGGCGCCGAAGTGAACCCGTTGAGCGGTAAGGTGGAGCTTAGCAAGTTCCCCATCAGTAACAAGGGCTCATACTCCTTCATCGATCCCAACTCCATATATTACATACATTCTGACGGTAACTACTGCATTGTGCGCACGCAGGAGAAACAGGATCACGTCCACCTGACCTTGAAGAGCATTCTTACCCGATATACCGGCAAACTGTTTTTCCAGGTCCACAAAAGCTATATCGTTAATTTAAACTATGTGGATAAGCTCGAAAAAACCGGGGATGGGCAGACCGTTATAACGTTCGACAGCCCCGGTATGGACTCTATCCCTGTCGCCAAACGACGAGTAAAAGAGCTCAAAAAGGCGATGGCGGCAATGTGAAATCGGGCCCGGATAGAGCGTTCATCACCATTTTTTGCCCTTT
>UOGE01000004.1_pt1 | contig 53254 bp, 43 predicted proteins | sample 1989811 | NCBI WGS metagenome assembly UOGE01 (sample SAMEA4712198, study PRJEB27164) | hydrothermal vent metagenome | biome: marine basaltic hydrothermal vent biome; feature: marine hydrothermal vent; material: mineral | place: Pacific Ocean | collected 2011-06-14/2011-07-23 | depth 1691 m | reverse complement strand
CCCCTCCCCTATCTTCAAAATCCTGTAAACTACCCCCATGATCATCTCCGCTTCCCGCAGGACAGATATCCCGGCTCTTCATGGAGAATGGTTTATGGACAAGATCGCCCAGGGATTTTGTGAGGTGAAAAACCCGTTCAACCAAAAGGTGGAGAGGGTCTCTCTTGCATTGGACGATGTGGATGGCTTCGTTTTCTGGTCGCGCAACTATAGCCCGATGATCGATAACCTGAAAAAACTTTTAGACCTCGGCTATCGGTTCTATTGCCAGTTCACGATTATCGGATATCCGGGATTTATCGATCCCGGATCCCCAGCGTCCGCCAAATCGGCCCAGGTCGCCCACAGGCTATTCAAAGAGTTCGGCCCAAAAACGGTGGTATGGCGGTACGACCCGATAATGCTGACAAGCGTAACCGATGCAAGCTGGCACATCAGGAATTTCACCGAAACGCTGGACCAGATGGAAGGAGCCACAGACACCTGCGTGATATCGTTTATCGATAAATACAAAAAGCTGGATCGCAACCTCTTCCCTTTATTAAAAGAGCATAACGTGGAATATTGCAACCCTTCGTTTGGTGAACTGGAAAGCCTCGCCGCTCAGATGAGGGAGATGGCAAAGGAAAAAGGGATAGAGGTGACATCGTGTTGCGAGCCGGAGTTAGACTCCAACATTATCGCGCCGACTTCGTGCGTAGATATCGCAAGGCTGGCGCACATAGTGGGAACCCCTCACCTCCCGACAGGTTACGCAAAAGCGCCGACGCGAACAGGATGCCGATGTTATCAATCGAAAGATATCGGCGCATACGACACCTGTGTTCTGGGGTGCGCATATTGCTATGCCAATAGTTCCAGTGGGAGAAGCAGTCAAAACCTGAAAAAGATGGAAAAAAACTCCGCATTGCTTGCCCCATAAAAATTGTGTATCAAAAGCCGCTATGCTACAATCCGGTGACTTAAATCGGAATCATCTGAGGGTTAAAAGGAAATAATGGAAGGGTCGGTAACTTTCGGGAGCGCTTTTGGCAAGATATTCGCCGCCACAGGCCTGGGCGCCGTCACCCCCGGCGCTGTGGTGATGGTTATTGTGGCTCTTATTCTCCTCTACCTGGCCATCGCAAAGGGGTTTGAGCCCCTTTTGCTGGTGCCGATAGGGTTTGGGTGCCTGCTGGCTAATCTCCCTTTTACCATGATGACCTATGGCGATGACGGTGGGCTGTTTTTCTATTTCTATCAAGGGGTGAAACACGAAATCTGGCCTCCACTGATATTTCTGGGCGTAGGGGCGCTGACCGATTTTGGCCCACTGCTGGCCAACCCCTCCACCCTCCTTTTGGGGGCGGCGGCGCAGATCGGCGTATATGTGACCCTGGTTCTCGCGGTGGTTCTCGGTTTTTCATTAAAACAGGCGGCCGCCATCGGGATTATTGGCGGGGCGGACGGGCCGACGGCGATATTCCTTTCAAACTCGCTGGCGCCGGAACTGCTGGGCCCGATAGCGGTGGCGGCATATTCCTACATGTCGCTCGTCCCGATTATCCAGCCGCCGATCATGAGAGCGCTCACCACGGAAAAAGAGCGTAAAATCAGGATGGAACAGCTAAAGCCTGTGAGCCAGAGTGTGAAGATCATTTTCCCGATAGTGGTCACCATCGTCTGCCTCCTTCTTCTCCCCCCGGCGGCGCCCCTGATCGGGATGTTGATGCTGGGAAACCTTTTCAGGGAGTGTGGCGTGACCAAAAGGTTGCACGACACGTCGGAGACCCATCTTATAAATATCGTCACCATTCTTCTCGCCCTCTCGGTCGGCTCTTCGATGACGGCGGCCAGTTTTCTTACATTGCAGACTATAAAAATAATCATCCTCGGCCTCTTCGCTTTTTGCGTGGCGACCGCTGGGGGTGTCCTTCTGGGGAAGATGTTAAAAGTGGTGACCGGCGGCAAGGTGAACCCTCTGATCGGTTCGGCCGGTGTCTCCGCAGTGCCAATGGCGTCGAGGGTGTCTCAAAAAGTGGGGCAGGAGGCGGACCCCCATAACTTCCTTCTCATGCACGCCATGGGGCCCAACGTCGCCGGGGTGATCGGCACGGCTGTGGCCGCGGGGATCATGCTGGCTATTTTTGGCGGGGGTAGCATTGATGGCGCACAGGAACACGCAGAGGCTCTTATCAACCACGGCGCCGAGTTTGTCCGCTCTATTTTCACAGGCTAGAATAATATGGGAAACGTTACAGACGCGCTGATCGTAACCGTTATCGGTATGGGGATCATCTTCCTTGTGCTGACAATTTTACTGCTTACCATTGTTTTATTAAACAAGGCCTTCCCCCATGTTCCGGAGCCTGTGGCCGAAACCTCCGGCGGGGACGACACCTTGCTTGTGGCGGTTATCCAGGCGGCTATCGCAAAATATCTCAAACGCAGGCCATCGGATATCAGCATTAAATCTGTCAAGTAAACCCGGCCTGGTTGTATAATCTCACCTATCATGAACGCACGGTTTAATTTCGATTCCATCGCCGATTTTTCAGAGCGCCTGGAAAAAGAGGGGGAGCTTGTCCGTATCAGGGAAAAGGTCTCCCCCATCCTCGAAATCACCGAGATAGCAAACAGGGTGAGCAAATCTGAAAATGGTGGCAAGGCGCTGTTATTCGAAAACGTGGAAGGCTCTTCCATGCCGATTCTTATAAACGCCTTTGGAAGCGTGAAAAGGATGGCGATGGCCCTGGGGACAGACGACGTGGAGGAAATCGCCCGCGACGTGGAAAAATTTATCCAGATGAAAACGCCGGAGACTATCACCGAAAAACTGGGAATGTTGCCCACTCTTTTTCGCATGACAAAGTTTCCGCCGAAGGTTACTAGCGATTCCAGCCCTCCATGCCAGCAGGTGGTGAACATCGAAGGAGATATCGACCTGGGCCGGCTTCCTGTATTAAAATGCTGGCCAGACGATGGCGGCCTGTTCATAACGTTGCCTTGCGTGATAACAAAATCGCTCGATGGAAAGCGAAACATGGGCGTATACCGGATGCAGGTCTTTAACCGGCGCTCCACAGGAATGCACTGGCACATACACAAAGATGGCGCCGCGTTTTATCATGAATACGCAAAGGCCGGGAAGAGGATGGAGGTCGCCGTCGCCATCGGGTGCGACCCGGCCACTGTTTTTTCCGCCACTGCGCCACTGCCCTATGGTATCGACGAATTATTGCTGGCCGGTTTCATCCGGGGCAAGCCGGTGGAACTGGTGAAATGCATTACGGTCGACCTGGAAGTCCCCAAACATGCCGAGATAGTTCTGGAAGGATATGTCGACCCGGATGAAACGCGAATAGAGGGCCCCTTTGGCGATCACACCGGCTATTATTCCCTGACCGGCGAATACCCGGTGTTTCACGTCACCGCCATAACGAGCAAGAAAAACCCGATATACCTCACCACCATCGTGGGGAAACCGCCGATGGAAGATTGCCACATGGGCAAGGCGACCGAACGGATATTTTTGCCGATGCTCAAAACGGTGAACCCGGAAATCGCCGATTACGACCTGCCGTGGGAAGGGGTGTTTCATAACTGCGTGATAATCTCGGTCAAAAAAAGGTATCCGGCGCAATCGAACAAGCTGATGAGCTCCTTGTGGGGCGCGGGGCAGATGGCCTTTGCAAAGATGATTCTGGCGGTTGATGAATCGGTCGACGTTCACGATTATAAAAAGGTGGCCCGCCAGCTTCTGGAGAGGATCGATATCGAAAACGGGCTTGTTGTCACCGAGGGGATCCTGGACGCACTCGATCATTCATCACCCAAGCCTTTGCACGGGGCCAAGCTGGGAATAGACGCCACCGCCCCTTTGCCGGAGGAAGATCGGGCGCCGCTGGAATCGTGGGCGGGCAGGGATGCCACCCAATTTGAAAAGCGTTGCGGCGAGATCGACCAGGTGGTCGCCCATGCGATCCCTTTTAAAGATGTGGCAAACCCCCTGGCGATAATATCTGTCGATAAAATCAATCCTGGCGATGGCCCCAGGGTGGCGAAGGAAGCGATTGAAGGGGACAGCGCGAACGCCATAAGAATTGTCCTGGTGATCGACAAGGATATCGACCCACTCGATTATTCAACGGCCCTGTGGAAATTTTTCAACAACGTCGACCCGCGGCGGGATATCACCTTTGACGGGAAAAGGCTGATCGTCGACGCAACAAACAAGATGCGGGCCGAAGGGCACCCGCGTGAGTGGCCCGACGCGATGGTGATGGATGATGAAATCATAAAACAGGTCGATGAGAAGTGGGAGAGGTTGGGGATCACCATATGAAGAGCGAGATCGTGAAATAAATTCAGGATGACAATACGCGTTTGGGATGATGCCGCGCCTATCAAGGGTGGCGCTTATGCGATCAATGTCATGCTGAACCTGTTTCAGCATCCCATGAAATTTAGAACAACGAGCCATAACCCCTTGGGTCAGTAGAGTTCAGGAGGGTTTATTTTGTCCATCGTCTCTTTTTCCCTCCTCCTCCTCATCATCGCGCAGTTCTTCCTTAAATCTTTTCGCCGCTTCCTTAAAGTTATCGGCCATGTTTTTCGCGGTACCGATAGCGACACGCCCCACCGCTTTAATCTCCCGCTCGTGATCTTTGGCGAAATCGGCCGTTTTCCGGATAGTTTTTTGTCCTTGCGGTGTTTTGGCCCATTTCATGGCGGCGGCCAGCTTCATCCATAGAGTCGGATTCAATATTTATCTCCCACTGGTCTAAAACTATTTCATTAATCGGGTTCAGGTATTATAATCGATATTTTCATGCAGGGACAATGTACGCATACACAATTCGCCGGCTGATTATGATGATACCGATGATGCTCGGGATCACGCTGATCTCCTTTTTCATTATACATCTGGCGCCGGGCGACCCGACCGAAATGCTCACCGATATGAATCCCAACGCCTCGCCAGAAGCCGTGATGAAACTAAGGGAGCTGTATCACCTGGACGAACCGGCGATTGTACAGTATTTCCTCTGGTTAAAAAGGATAATCGCCCTCGATTTTGGCGACTCGCTCTCCATGGACGCCCGCCCCGTTATAGACAAAATCGCGGAGCGTATCCCGATAACCCTTTTGATAAACGGGCTGTCCCTTGTAATTATCATCTGCCTCGCAATACCGATAGGTGTGCTTTCGGCCACGAAGCAGTATTCGCTGTTTGACAAGGCGACCACCCTTTTTGTCTTCTTTGGTTTCGCCATGCCCACTTTTTGGCTGGCTTTGTTATTAATGATCTTTTTCGGCATATATCTGGAGTGGCTCCCCATCTCCGGGCTCACTTCGTTTAATCACGATCAGCTATCGCCATGGGGCCAGTTTGTGGATTATTTCAGGCATCTGCTGATGCCGGTGCTAGTCTCCGGTTTAACGGGGCTCGCCGGCCTTTCGCGGTTTGCCAGGCAAAGCATGCTGGAGGTTGTCCGCCAGGATTATGTCACCACCGCTCGCGCAAAAGGGCTAAGCGAAAACGTGGTGATATATAAACATTGCCTGAAAAACGCGCTCATGCCTATCGTGACAATCATGGCGCTATCGATCCCCGGGCTTATCGGAGGCTCTGTAATTTTCGAAACCATATACTCCATCCCGGGGATGGGCCAGCTTTTCTTTCAATCGGTGATGGCCAGGGATTACACGTTAATCATGGGTGTGCTGGTCATCGGTTCTTTTCTTACTCTTCTGGCAAACCTGATCGCCGATATATCCTATGGCGTTATCGACCCGCGGATAAGCTATGACTAACGATACTCCACGCACCTTTTCAGGGATGTTTGTCAATAAATTCAAAAGAGACACCCTTGCCATAAGCGGCTCCATCATCGTCGGCCTCCTTTTCATTGTGGCCATTTTCGCCCCCTTCATCGCCCCCTACGATCCGGCGGCGATAGACACAAAACAGCTTTTCCAGTCGCCCAGCCTGGCCCATCTTTGCGGCACGGACGATTTGGGGAGGGACGTGTTTTCCCGAATGGTTTATGGCTCACGAATTTCGCTTACGGTAGGTTTTGTCGCCGTTGGCATCGCAACGGTGATCGGCCTCGTCATAGGGGCTGTGGCCGGATATTTCGGCGGATGGCTCGATAACATTCTCATGCGATTTGTCGACCTGATGCTAACGATCCCCACGTTTTTTCTGATCCTCGCCGTGATAGCGTTTCTGGAGCCGAACATATATAACATTATGATCGTCATCGGCGTCACAGGGTGGATGGGGGTCGCCAGGCTTGTTCGCGCGGAGTTTCTGGCCCTCAAAGAGCGCGACTTCGTGATGGCGGCGAGGGCGCTGGGTGTCACCGACCTTATGATAATAGCAAAACATATATTGCCAAACGCCATGGCGCCTGTGCTGGTCTCGGCCACGCTGGGAATCGCAGGGGCGATATTGACCGAATCGGCCTTGTCGTTTCTGGGTATAGGGGTGCAACCGCCCACACCAAGCTGGGGCAACATACTTACCGTAGGGAAAGACAATATAGAATTTGCGTGGTGGCTATCTATCTATCCTGGTGTCGCGATTCTGGTCACTGTTCTGGGCTACAACCTTTTGGGTGAAGGCATCCGGGACGCCCTCGACCCACGGCTACATGGCCAATAATATCCTCAGACGCTTTTCCCACCCTGCCGGGTGAAGGCATGCGGGACGCCCCAGGCCCCCGGTTAAACGGACAAAAATATCCTCAGACGCTTTTCCCACCCTGCCGGGTGAAGGCATGCGGGACGCCCCAGGCCCCCGGTTAAACGGACAAAAATATCCTCAGACGCTTTTAACCTACCACTTGGAAAAAGAGAGATATTTTGCCCAGATCTCCTCATGGCTTTTTGGATGATGGGCCGGGATGGAGCTTGGATAGATTAAAAATCTTGGTTTTCTGGGGGGCTTGTCCAGCCTTAAACCAGTCACCTTCAACAATTTGTTCCCTTTCATGAGGTTGCAGGCTCTGCATGCGGTCACAACATTTTCCCAGTCGGACGTCCCTCCCAGCGATTTTGGTATTATGTGATCGATGGTAAGCTCTTTCTCCCGGCTTCCGCAATACTGGCAGGAGAAGTTATCGCGCCTGAAAACATTTTTTTTGGAAAAGGCGACGCCGAACCGGTTTGGCCTGCGTATATATCTGTGGAGCCTGATGACTGTGGGCAGGCGGTATGAGGTGGTGACCGTGCGGGCATAGAACCCGTCGCTCTCCAACGGCTCGGCCTTGCCCAGTATCACCATCACCAGCGCCCTGCGCGCCCCCGTAAACTGCAGAGGCTCGAATGTGTTATTCAAAACTAACGTTCTCGGGTCTATCATTGCCGGTTCCGATGAAATTTCCGCCATTGTATGGCTTCGTGGCGCCTTAAGTCAAATCCGTTGACTATGCCCGCCCCATCTCCTAAGATGCCAGTTTTAATCTAAACCCAGAGGTCGTTTAATGAAGCTTTCCAGATATCATCTCCCCACCTTGAAAGAGGCGCCAGCCGAAGCCGAGGTGATCAGCCACCAGTTGATGGTCCGCGCAGGGATGATACGCAAACTTGCGTCGGGGATATATTGTCTTCTTCCGCTGGGCGTGCGGGTGATACACAAGATAGAATCCATTATACGAGAAGAGATGAACCGGGCCGGGGCGATGGAGGTTATCTTGCCTACCGTTCAGCCGGCGGAACTGTGGGAAGAGACCGGCAGATGGAGCAAGTACGGGAAAGAACTTCTGCGTATTCACGATCGGCATGGACGCGATTTTTGCTATGCCCCCACCGCCGAAGAGGTGATAACCGATCTTGTCCGCCGTGATGTCCGTTCATACCGCGACCTTCCGATAAACCTGTATCAGATACAGACAAAATTCAGAGACGAAATACGCCCGAGGTTTGGCGTTATGCGGGCTCGTGAGTTTTCCATGAAAGACGCATACAGCTTCGATATCGACGACGAGGGAGCCAGCAAAAGCTTTGGTGAGATGGAAAAAGCATACGAGGCCATTTTTAAACGATGCGGGATAGATTGCCGCGCGGTCGAGGCAGACTCGGGGCAGATAGGCGGATCATCCTCCCTTGAATTTATGGTGATGGCCGAATCGGGGGAGGACACTATCGCCTGGTGCCACAAATGCGATTATGCGGCGAACGTCGAAAAGGTGGAGATAAAACAGGCTAAAGCGGGGGAGACAACACCGGATAAGCGGCCCCTCGAGGAGATAAACACACCGGGTATGGGGTGCGTGGATGATGTGGCCGAATTTTTAAAAGAACCCGCAAGTAATTTTATCAAAACCTTGATCTTCAAAACGGACGGGCCGGATGAATTTGTCGCTATCGTTACAAGGGGCGACCATGAAGCGCAGGAGGCGAAGGTGAAAAACGCGATAGGGGCCAATGAGATTGCGCTGGCGGGCGAAGCGGACGTGGAGCGAATCACCGGAGCCGCTATCGGGTTTGCGGGGCCTTTGGGCCTTAAGATACCGGTTGTCGCGGACGGCGCGGTTAAATTAATCGAAAACGGGGTCACCGGCGCAAACAAAACAGACACGCATATAAAAAATGTTAACCCGGTGCGCGATTTCCCTGACGTAAAATATGCCGATATACGCAAAGCCAATGAAGGGGACGCATGCCCCCGATGCGGTGATGGGGCGCTTAAAATGGCCATGGGGATAGAGGTGGGGCACATATTCAAGCTCGGTAAAAAATATTCCGAAGCGATGAACGCAAGCTTCCTCGACAAGGATGGGAAGGAAAAAGCGATGATAATGGGATGCTACGGCATCGGCGTCGCCAGAACCGGAGCCGCCGCCATCGAACAAAATAACGACCAATACGGGATAATCTGGCCTCCGGCCATCGCGCCGTTCAAGGTGGCTGTGTTACCACTTAACCTTGATGATGAAATGGTCGCCAGGACTGCGGGCGATATCTATGAAAAACTTCTTGATGAACATCTGGAGCCGGTTATCGACGACAGGGACGCCCGCCCCGGAGTTAAATTTAAAGACGCCGACCTTGTTGGCTATCCGGTTCAGGTTGTTGTGGGTAAAAAGAGCCTGTCCCAGGGGAACGTGGAGATAAAAATCCGTAAGACAAATGAGAAAACTGTGGTTCCCGTTAATGAAGCGATAATGGCGATCAAGGAGGCGTTATCGTCCCTCTCCGCCTGATCCTCGCCACGAAATGCCAACAAACAATAACCGCAAAGTATCGATCCTCCTTCCAGCGAAAAACTGCGGCGCCCGCTTGGCCGATGCGGTGGCCAGCGTTTTACGGCAAACTTTCCTGAACCTGGAGCTTGTGATAGTCGACGATCACACCACCGATGGATCCATCAGAGATATCAGGTTAAACGACAAACGGTTAAAGGTGATTGCAAACGAAGGAGAGGGGTTGGTCGATGCGCTCAACACGGCGGCGAAACATGCTACCGGCGATTATTTTGCGCGGATGGATGGCGACGATATCTGTTTTCGAACGAGGATTGAAAAGCAGGTTGAATATCTTGGCGCCAACGAGCATATCGGTATCGTGGCGACGCTGGTGGAGATCTTTTCAGATAGTTGCGTGATGGAGGGATACAGGATTTATGAAAAATGGGTGAACTCGCTTGTCGATCCCGCAGGTATTGAGCGTGAAATATTTATCGAAAGTCCTCTGCCTCATCCTTCGGTGATGTTTCGAAGAGATGCTTTCGAAAAGCTTGGGGGCTATCGCGATATGGGGTGGGCGGAAGATTTTGATATGTGGCTCAGGGCTTACGAAGCGGGTGTTGGCATGGGTAAGGTGGACGAAGTGTTGCTTAAATGGCGCGACGATGAAAACCGGACGTCGAAAACCGACCCGCGATACAGCAAGGATAGCTTCATGCGGGCCAGAGCGCACTTCCTTGCGCGAACGGTTTTAAAAAATAGAAACGCGATCATCTGGGGCGCCGGGAACACGGGGAAATTGTTGTGCCGTTATCTGGATACGAATTGTAAAAGCGTTGTCGGTTTTATAGACATCAACCCGCGCAAGATCGGGGAATCGAAAGCGGGCAGGCCGGTGTATGGCCCCGGGCATGCGGCCAAAGCTCTCGACGAGATTATCATCGTTTCCGTGGCCGCCCGTGGCGCGCGCAGTGAGATACGCGAACATTTAAATGGTAGTGGAAAAAAAGAGGGAAAGGATTATGTTTGCGTTGTCTGATCATCTGAAGGATTGCCAGGGTTGATTTTTGTCTGCTCCCGCTCCTCCTTGTCTAGCTCCATCACAGCCTCCACATATATTCCCTGATTTTCCGGGATCTTCGCCCCTACTTTAATCAGGGTAAGCAGATACAATCCGCAGGCCACAATGGAGATGGCTTCGTGGATCCAGATCGGCGTTTTCCCGGCGTCGTAGGCGGCGCCCATTATTGGCGAAACCATGAGGATCAGGATCGTAATGGATATCCAGGGGAAAAGTTTTCCTTTGAATTTGCGGCTTTGCCTGTATAGCTTTATATCGATCACCTTTTTTATCGCCGCCTCTTTCACCGTGGAGCCTGTGGCGATAAAATAGAACAGGAACATAACAAGAGTGAGGATCGACGCCAGCGACGCAAACAGGCCAAAGAGCAGATGCTCCCCGAACCACTTTTGCCCCTCCACCATATATCCCAGCCCGATGGCGACAAGCAGGCCTGTGCCGGTGAAAGGCCCCAGAATTTTTAAAAAATAGTACATAGTGTGAGGTGCATTATACACGATCCAATCCCCTGTGAAGCTCCCGATCACAGCTTCCGCTCCTTCATCAAAGATGATGCGCCGTTACTGGTTGAACCTCTTCCTTATATGGTTTAGGATGCCATAGTTTTCCATATATTAAAGGTGGTAATGAAAGAACTGGACGGCTGGCGAGAGAAGATAGACAAGCTCGACGCGAATTTGGTCAAGCTCCTTAACAAAAGGGCCGGATACGCCCAAAAAATCGGGAAAGCCAAACAGGCGACCGGCTCGCCCGTATATCTCCCTTCGCGGGAAAACGCCATCGTCAAACGGGTGAAGAAGCTGGGAAACGGCCCCCTGTCGCCGGAAGCCCTGGAAAACATTTTTCGCGAAATATTTTCGGCCACACGGTCGGTGGAACTGGCGTTATCGGTGGCCAGCCTGGGGCCGGCGGGTTCGTTCTCTCATCTTGCGGCGCTAAAATATTTTGGCTCCTCTTGTAGCCACATTCATGTTCCGGGGATAGATCAGGTTTTCGCGGAGGTGGAGAAAGGTAACGCGGACTATGGCATTGTCCCGATTGAAAATTCGATCGAGGGGACGGTGGGGCAGACGCAGGATTTATTGATAGATTCCGATCTGAAAATATATGCCGAGGCTTATTTCGATATACATATAAATCTTCTCTCGAAAGCGGATAGGCTGGGTGATATTAAAACGTTGTACACCTTTTCCGTGCCGCTGGCGCAATGCAGGCGATGGGTGGCGCAAAACCTTCCTTCGGTTGAAATTACAGACACGCTCTCATCATCCGATGCGGCGCGCAGGGCGAGCGAAGAACCACTGTCGGCGGCCATCGGAGCGGCTGAAGCGGGGGATATCTATGGTCTCAACTCCCTAGCCGAAAATATCGAGGAGATCAAGGGGAACCAGACGAGGTTCTTCATCATTTCACGTGACGAGGCCCCCAGAAGCCGGAACGATAAAACGTCGATCATGTTCACCCTGGACGATCAATCGGGCGCGTTGTACAAAATAATCCGCCCCTTCGCCCTGGCCGGGATCAACCTTTCCAAGATCCAGTCCCGCCCGATGCGAAATTCGCAATGGGAATATATTTTTTTTGTCGATTTCGCCGGGCACATTAAGGATAAAAAGGTTAAAGAGGCTGTGAAACAGCTTGAAAAAAAGGCCCACTCGGTGAAAATTCTGGGCTCATACCCGGACGCCAGGGCCTGACCTTTGTTTGCACAAGGGATGAAACCGATATTTAAAAGGGCTGTCATAGCCGGGGTTGGGCTTATCGGCGGATCGCTGGCCCTGGCCGGGAAAAAAAGAGGAATATTTGAAACAGTCGTCGGGCTGGGCAGACGGGAGAGCACACTGCTACAGGCGAAAGAACTGGGCATTGTGGATGAAATAACCATAGACCCGATAGTCGCCGCCCAGAGCGCCGATCTTGTTTTCGCCGCCACACCCCCAGGATCGATAGCCTCTTTATGCGAAGAGATAGCCCCTCATCTGCCGGAGGGATGCGTTATCACAGATGGGGGATCGGTAAAGGAAAAAATCGTGGCCAGGCTAGATGAAAAACTCCCCACCCATGTTAGGTTTATCGGGGGGCATCCTGTGGCGGGGACGGAGCGCTCTGGTCCGGCGGCCGCTTTCGATACTCTGTATGATGGACGATACACGGTTTTGACACCTACCTCCAAAACCGATGATAAAGCCATCGGGCAGGTGACCGGAATGTGGGAAGGGGTGGGCGCCAGGGTGGTCACTCTTAGCCCTGTGGAGCACGACGCCGCCATGGCTGTAATCAGCCATCTTCCCCATCTGGCGGCCTACGCCCTGGTGGAGACCCTGTGCGAAGCGGACGATGAGGGGAGTATAAAAAGGTTTGTCGCCGGAGGGTTCAAGGATATAACGCGTATAGCCGCAAGCGACCCTGGTATGTGGAGGGAAATTTTCGCAATGAACAAGGGGAACCTTCTGGACAGCATCGGGCGTTTCGAAGCGTGGATGGACAGATTTAAAAAAGCTATCGAGAAGGGCGACTTCGATACCGTGCAAAAACTGTTGGAAAAAGCGCAAACGAGCCGAAAGGATATCCCCTAGGCATGAATATTATGAAAGATTTTCCCTCCCGTTTTGTCGTCGCTATCGACGGCCCCGCCGGCTCTGGCAAATCGACGCTGGCCAAGGAGCTGGCCCAATATTTAAAAGGAATCTATATAGACACTGGCGCCATGTATCGCAGTGTCACCGCTTTGGTTCTGGATGAGGGGGTCTCCCCTTCGGATGAAAAGAGTGTGGGGCAGGTGGCGGAATCGATCTCTATCGCGTTTAAAAGAACCACTGAAAAACAACATGTGTTCGTAAATGGAGCCGATTTCACCAGCAGAATCCGGGAAAAGGACATTAACGAAAACGTGTCGATAGTCGCCGCGCAGAAAAAGGTGCGAGATTGCATGGTGGGCCTTCAACGCAGGCTTGGGAAGGGTGGCCGTGTGGTTATGGAGGGGCGGGACATAGGCACAAACGTGTTTCCCGAGGCCCGGTTCAAGTTTTATCTTGTGGCCAGCGACGAAATCCGGGCGGAGCGCCGGGTGAAAGAGATGAAGGAATCTGGCATTATGGCCTCCCATGAGGGGGTTCTACAAAATATTCGGGAGCGCGACAGGCTTGATAGTACGAGGGATAACGCCCCTCTTATCAAAGCCGAAGGAGCTATTGAGATAGACACGAGCTTTATGAGTATTGACGAAGCCCTGCAAAAGATGATACATAATATAGTTTTTTAGTTTTTCTCGAAGCTAAAAAACCTCCTTGGGTGGTGACCCAAAAAAAACGATGAAAGGTAGGTAATTTATATAAGCATGACTAGCAGTCAGAAGACCACTCGCAAAAGAGTGACCGAGCAAGATTATTCGGAGACGGGGGTGTTCGAAGAGGATGTCCCGAAAGCGAAAGAGGGGGAGATATCCAAAGAGGATTTTGAAAATCTCATCACGGAAAGCATGGATGGCCTGCGTGAGGGAGAGCCTGTTAATGGAAAAGTGGTCGAAATAACGGGTGACTTCATTATTGTCGATATCGGTTTTAAAAGCGAAGGGCTGATCCCCATTGGCGAATTCGGGGCGCAAGCGTCGGAGCTTAATGTTGGCGACGAGGTGGAAGTGCTCCTTGAAGCGGTGGAAAACTCCCATGGAGCCCTGGTGCTTTCCAAGGACAAAGCCAACAAGGCCCGTGTGTGGGATGAAATAGCCATAAAATTCGAAGAGGACGCCGTTGTGGAGGGTATTATCACCTCCAAGATCAAAGGTGGGCTTACCGTAGATATCGGGTTGAAGGCGTTTTTGCCCGGTTCACAAATAGATTTGCGTCCGATAAAAAATATGGACAAGCTCATTGGCGAGCAACACAAATTCAAAATCATCAAGATGAACAAAAAGCGGGGCAACATCGTGCTTTCCCGCCGTGTGATGCTGGAAGAAGAGCGCAAAATCACCAAAGAAGCGACCCTTGGCAACCTGGAAGAAGGAAAAGTCATAGAGGGCATGGTGAAGAACATAACCGAATATGGCGCGTTTATCGATTTGGGCGGCATAGACGGATTGCTTCATATAACAGATATGTCGTGGGGCCGGGTCAGCCATCCTTCCGAGATGTTCTCCATCGGGGATAACGTTAAGGTTATGGTGCTGAAATTCGACAAAGAGACTGAACGGGTCTCCCTCGGTCTCAAGCAAACCACCCCTGATCCGTGGGAAGAGGCCGAGATCAAGTATAAACAGGATACCAGGGTTAACGGCAAAGTCGTCTCCATCGCCGATTACGGCGCATTTATAGAGCTTGAAGAGGGGATCGAGGGGCTTGTGCATATTACCGAGATGACCTGGAACAAACATATTCGCCACCCTGCCAAAGTCGTGAATCTGGGTGATATTGTGGAGGCGGTTGTGCTCTCCATGGATCGGGACCGGAAGCGAATATCGCTGGGCATGAAACAGATAGAATCCAATCCGTGGGAAAATATCGAGGAGAAATATCCGATAAATTCCCAGGTCGAAGGAAAAGTCCGCAATCTTGCCGATTTTGGAGCGTTTGTGGAGCTTGAAGAGGGTGTGGACGGGCTTATTCATATCTCCGATATGAGCTGGACACAGAAGATCAAGCATCCTTCTGAAGTGCTCAAAAAGCGGGACAAGGTCAACTGTGTGGTCTTGAACGTGGACAAGGAAAACGAACGTCTCTCCCTGGGCCTAAAACAGCTGGAGCAAGACCCGTGGGAAGCGGTTGAGGAAAAATATCCGGTTGGCGCCGATGTGGGTTGCAAGATTGTTAAAGTGACTAATTTTGGAGCCTTCGCGGAAATTGAAAGTGGTATCGAGGGATTGATCCATGTCTCCCAGCTTGGGGTCAGCCGTATTTCAAGCCCGAGAAAAACGGTTAAAGTGGGCCAGGAGGTGACGGCCAAGATTATCAAGGTCGACCTCCAGAACCGAAAGATAGGCCTTTCCGTTAAAGCGTTCCTTGACGGGCTCTCCCCGGAAGATGTGGAGAAGGAAATCCGCGCAATGGAAATCCGCGGCCCCAAAGATGATGATGCCGAAAAGACAACTGAACCAGTGGCTGAAACGGCGGTGGAGCCGGAAGCTGAACCAGTGGCCGAAACGGTGGTGGAGCCGGAAGCTGAACCAGTGGCCGAAACGGTGGCGGAGCCGGAAGCTGAACCAGTGGCCGAAACGGTGGTGGAAGCAGAATCGGAGACGGCCCCGAAGCAAGATAATGAAGGCGAAAAGGAGGGCTGATTTTACTCAGCCCTCCCGGCTTTTTTTAATTTATTTACGGAGGCTCTTGTTCAGTGGCGCCAGAGAATAAAAAGCGACGTCCGATTCTTGTCGCCTTCATGTTTCTTCTGGCGTTGGGCGCCATATTCCTTTTTGCGGCTTCGTTTCTGTTTGGCCCCAGGTCCGGGGACATCATCAAGGGAACCTTTTCCGATAAAAGGGTCGCCATCATCAGGCTCGAAGGGGTTATCCTCGATAGCGCAAGAATCATTAAACAGCTTGAAAAGTGGGCCGACGACGATTCTGTTAAAGCGATCGTTATGCGGATTAACAGCCCGGGCGGTGTGGTCACTCCTTCCCAGGAAATATTCAACGAGGTGAGAAGAACCACCAGGAAAAAACCGGTGATAGCCTCCATGGGGGCCCTGGCCGCTTCGGGCGGATATTATGTGGCCGCCGGATGTGACAGGATTGTCGCCAGCTCCGGCACTCTTACAGGCTCCATAGGGGTCATCATGATGTTCTCGAACTCCGAAAAACTGATGGACTGGATCGGGATCAAGACCAATGTTATTAAAAGCGGCAAGTTTAAAGACGCAGGCTCTCCTCACCGCCCGTTGACCGAGGCGGACAGGGCGGTTATGCAAGGTATTGTGGACGATACATACGAACAGTTTATTGAAGATATATCTTCAAGCCGGGGTATGGATATTGAGGAAGTGCGGAAGGTGGCCGACGGCAGAATATACACCGGGCGCCAGGCCAAGGCCCTTAACCTGGTGGACGATATCGGGGATTTGAAAGAGGCGATCGATATCGCCGCCAAAACGGCCGGCATCGTTGGGGAGCCTGATATCGCCGAGGATATCGAAGCTCAACCCTTGCTACGCAGATTGCTGGGAGAGGATTTCGACACCTATTTCAACAACAAGTTTTTTCTCATGACCGGAATCTATTACATCTGGCCATCCTGGTAGCAGATGGCCCAGCATCTACCCTTTTATCTTTTCCTCGCCGCGCTAACCATCTTCAGGTTGGTATATACAGGGCTTGTCGATCTTGTGGCCGACGAAGCACATTTCTGGATATGGTCGCAAAACGTTAATGTTTTAAGCCCCGACCATTTCGGCTCATACCACCCGCCGATGGTGGCCTATTTTATCTGGCTCTCATCTTTCCTTGGCGAATCGGAAAGGGCGATCCGCTTCACCGCCGTTATGGGGGCCTCCACTGTCACGCTGATTGTTTACCATTTGGCGACCAGGATTTTTAATAGCCGCAAGACAGGGTTTGTCGCGGCCCTTATTCCGAACGTAACACCCATATTTGCGCTAGGCGGTCTGGTCATCACGACCGACACCCCTTTCATATTGTTCTGGACGATTATGCTTTACCTGGGCCACAAAATCATCGAGACGAAAAACAGGGTCTACTGGTATGCCCTCGGCATAACGTTTGGCCTGGCCCTGACATCGAAGTTCACCGCGTTTTTATTCGCCGCCTCATTTTTCTTCTATCTTGTTTTTTCATCGGAGCATCGATTCTGGCTTAAACGAAAAGACCCCTATATAGCCTTTACCCTGGGGCTAATTCTCTTCTCCCCCGTGGTTATATGGAACCTTACCAACGAAGGGGGCGCATTCCAGTTCCATTTCAGCCGGGCCTTTAACTCGCACCAGATTGCGCCAATGGAGCGATTTATAACTTTTTGGGGTGGTCAGGTGGGGTTATATGGCGGCCCTCTTATTTTATTCATCATTGCCGGCGCGTTTGGCGTGGGGTGGATGGCCCTTAAGGAAAAACGAAACGATTACATGTATCTGTTTTTCATGTCCGGCCCTCTCATAATATTCTTTTTCTTCAACAGCTTCCGCTCGAACATGGAGGGAAACTGGTCCGCCGGGGCCTATGTGGCCGCCATCACCGCCACCCCCGGTTTTCTGGCCTATGCCATGAACAGGGTTTCGAGTAAATGGAAAACCGCCATAAAGGGGGGCTTCGTTTTCTCCATCGCCTTTTCCGCCATAGCCGTCGCCTACAGCCACGTATATATTGTCGACCCCTCGATCCCGATGTTCAAAGATGTGAAAATAGCAAAGAGGTTTTACGGGTGGAGCGAGCTGGGCCGGGTCGCCGCCCACAAGCTTGAAGGGATGAGTGGCGACACTTTTATTTTAACCGATTGGTATCACACCGCGAGCCTGCTACATTATTACATTCCCAGCCGCCCGCAATCTTTCCTGATTAAAACCAGTGACAGGTTTAAATATTTCAGCCCAGGCCCGCAGATCAAGGGACGAGACGCGCTGTATGTCTCCGAAAAAAATCGCCTCCACGTCGGCGAGGTCGCCAAACTTTTCGAAAAGGTGGAGGCCGCGGGGGTATATACCATAAAACGTAAAGGCAAAGATATAGAGGTCTTTTATTTTTTCAGGTGCTACAATTATCAAGGCGTGAAAGCCCGGAGTTGAATATTAAAGCCACTCATAACAGATGAATCTTACAGACCCCATCGTCGTCATAGGTTTCAAGGGTTGCGGGAAAACTTTGATCGGCCGGCTCCTGGCCCAAAAGCTGAACCTCGAATTCACCGATACCGACAGCCTGATCGAAAACCTTTACATAAGGCGCGAGGGGGAGGCCCTGTCGTTCCGCGAAATATTCAATAAACACGGGAAAAAATATTTTCGCGATCTGGAAAAAGAAGCCCTGCTTTTGGCGGCTAAAAAAAAGGGGCATGTGGTCTCCCTTGGGGGAGGGAGCCTCGGCCAAATCGATGGCGCCATGGGCGATTTCAAAAGCGCGAGCTTCGTTTATTTAAAAGTTCAAAAAGATGTTTTATACAGAAGAATATTAAAAAACGGGTTACCGGCGTTTTTTGATAAAGAGGCTCCCTATGACCACTTCGAAAAACTTTTCCAAGAGCGCGAGCCAGCCTATAAAAAATTTGCTAATATAACAGTGGACAACACAGATAAAAAACCTGAAGAAGTTGTTCGAAATATATTAACTGCGCTAGAAAAGCGGGAAAGTGAAAGGTAATGGCGGGAAACAGCATCGGAACCTTTTTCAGAGTCACCACATGGGGGGAATCGCACGGCCCGGCGATTGGCGCTGTTATCGATGGTTGCCCTGCCGGGCTTGACCTCGACAGCGGGATAATCCAGAAAGATCTCGATCGCAGGCGCGTCGGGCAAAGCCAGATCTCCTCACAACGAAAAGAGGCGGACACGTGCCAAATCCTCTCCGGCGTGTTCGAAGGAAAAACCACCGGAGCTCCCGTGCACGTTGAAATTCAGAACACCGATTCCGATTCCAGATCGTACGAAAACATTAAAAATCTTTTCAGGCCGGGCCATGCCGACTATACTTATGCGAAAAAATATGGAATACGCGATTGGCGGGGTGGAGGGCGATCCTCCGCCAGGGAGACCGCTTGCCGGGTCGCCGCGGGGGCGATAGCGCGGAAGTTTCTTTCGACACGCGGGATCGCCGTTTTTGCGCATACGATTCAAATTCACGACATTAAAGCCCAGAAGTTTGAAAAGGAGACGATAGAGCAAAACGATATCCGATGCGCAGACCCGGACGCGGCCGCAAAGATGATGGAAAAAATTAATAAAGCCCGCAAGGATGGCGACTCTGTGGGTGGTGTTGTGGAGGTTTGCGCCACCGGTGTTCCCGCCGGGTTGGGCGAGCCTGTGTACGACAGGTTCGACGCCGATCTGGCCAAATCACTGATGTCTGTAAACGCTGTCAAAGGGGTGGAGATCGGCTCCGGGTTCTCGTCGGCCGGGATGTTTGGCTCGGCCAATAACGATAGCATGCGCATGGCCGATGGCGCTGTCGCCTTCGAGAGTAACAATAGCGGCGGCATAGACGGAGGGATCACCAATGGCAATATCATCGTTGCGCGAATCGCCGTCAAGCCGACCCCCTCCATATTGAAAGAGCAGATAACCGTTGACACCGAGGGAAACGATGCGACCATCAGCGTTCAGGGTCGGCACGACCCGTGCATATGCCCCCGGGCCGTTGCTGTGGCCGAGGCGATGATGTGCCTCACCCTTGCCGATCATCTTTTAAGAAACCGCTCCGCCAGAGTTTGATACAAATCGTGCCTGTATCCTCTCTTATAAAGGAATTAAAAGAGCGCGGCGATATCGGGCGATACATTGTTTACGACAAAACAATCCCCCCGCAAAGGGCCGATATGGCCAAACTTCCCGAATTGCATCCAGCCCTTAAAGCGAAGCTGAAATCGCTGAATTTTACCAAACTGTATTCCCATCAAACAAAGGCTATCGAAGCCGCGCTAAATGGTGAAAACGTTATTATCGCAACCCCCACAGCATCGGGCAAAACCCTTTGCTACACCGTTCCTGTTATTCATGAGCTTCTGGATAACCCCGATTCAACAGCTCTTTTTCTTTTTCCGCTAAAGGCTTTGGCGCGCGATCAGTTCGCCTCTTTCACCAGGATGTGCCATGGTTTGCCGGGCGACATTCGGGCGTATGTGTTCGACGGAGACACAAAACCGTACGACCGGAAAAAGGTTCTTGCCGCGAAGCCCGGGGTCATTTTCACAAACCCCGACATGTTACACCTCTCCATCCTTCCCTATCACAGCAAGTGGGAACAGTTTTTCAAACAGCTGAAATATGTGGTGATAGACGAGACCCACACCTATCGAGGTGTGTTCGGGTCCCACATTGCGCAGGTCATGCGGCGGTTACTGCGCATTGCCCGCCATTATGGCCGGGACCCTGTTTTAATCTCCTCCTCCGCCACCATTAACAATCCCGACGAGTTCGCCCGGGCGCTGACCGGTGAAAGCTTCACCCTTGTTGAAAAATCGGGCGCCCCAAGGCCAGGGGGGCATTTCATTTTCTATAACACCGAGGGAAGCCCCTATACCGATTCGTCCAAGCTTATGCGCGCCGCGGTGAACGAGGGGCTTAAGACGATTGTTTTCACAAAGGCGCGCAAGGTGACAGAGCTTATATACACATGGACAATCCAGGCCCAGCCTGAGCTTGCGGGAAGAATAGGTAACTATCGGGCCGGGTTTTTGCCGGAAGAGCGAAGGCGGATAGAAAACGATTTGTTCAGCGGCAAGCTCGACGGCGTCGTCTCCACCTCCGCTCTGGAAATGGGGGTGGATATAGGTGGGCTTGATGTGTGCATCCTGGCCGGATATCCCGGCGCGATCATTAACACGTGGCAACGCTCCGGACGGGTGGGCCGCGGGGAGAGGGAATTTTTGATCATCCTTGTTGCGTTGCGGGACGCGCTGGATCAACATTTCATCCGCAACCCGGAAGATTTTTTCACCCGCGATTTTGAAGCGGCGGTGATCGACCCGGACAACGAAACCATTTTAAAGGCCCATCTGGTTTGCGCGGCGGTGGAGCTTCCCATACCAGATGACGACCCGTTTCTAAGCCCCGATAAACATAAAAAAGTCTTTGCCGAACTGGCGGAGGATAACATCCTTCTGCGGTCGGCAGACTCCGCAAAGTGGCTTTCCCGCAGAAGATATCCCCACAGGGAGGTGAACATCCGTTCTATCGGCGCCAGCTATACCATTTTTGGCGAAGATGGTAAAACTGTTATCGGCTCCATAAGCGGCTCCCGCGTATATTCCGAAGGGCATGTGGGGGCGGTCTACCTCCATGCGGGGAGGCAATACATCGTCACCAGGCTCGACATGGAAAAGAAAGTGATCCATGTAAAACCGATGGAGGAGAAATATTACACAAGAGCAAGGATAGACAAGGAGACTGATATACTCTCCACCATGGCCGAAAAGAGGGTGAACGGATTCACCGTCAAGCTGGGAAAATTGAAAGTGACCGAGCAGGTGAAGGGGTTTGAGAAACGTTCGATCTTCGGGCAGGAGACTCTTGGCGTGGTCGACCTTGACATGCCCAGGACAGAGTTCAACACGGTCGGGTTCTGGATAGAGTTTGGCGACGAAGTTAAAAAAGAGATAGAACGGCGCGAGATGATGTTTATGGGGGGGATACACGCCTTTGAACATGTCTCCATCGCGTTGTTTCCCCTGATCGCCCTTTGCGACAGGAACGATATCGGCGGCATCGCATACCCGCTCCATCCCTCCGTCGGCAAAGCGGCCATATTTTTTTATGATGGCTACCCCGATGGAGTCGGCCTGTGCGAATCTGTCTTCCACAAAGCGCCAAACCTTTGGGAGGCGGCGCTGGAGCTGTTAAACGAATGCGAGTGCGACCAGGGTTGCCCCTCCTGTATCCATTCGCCAAAATGCGGAAGTGGCAACAAACCGCTGGACAAGATGGCGGCGATCAGGCTTCTTATGATCGTCTGCGGCAAAATAGAAAAACCCAAATGCGAACCCGAACCTGCGGCTTCGCCTGACGCTCTGGTTGCGCCAGCCACGGCTGAACCAGCCTTCCGGGAGGAACTGCAGACCTATGATCCCGCGCCCGACCGCAGGATTGTGTTTTTCGATATCGAAACACAGCTGAGCGCCAACGAGGTGGGGGGATGGGGCAACCTCAAGGGTATGCGGATGGCGGTGGCCATCGCCTATGATTCACGCGAGAAAAAATATACAAGATATTGGGAGGATGACGCCCAGGCCCTGATAGACAAGCTCATATCGGCCGACCTGGTGATAGGGTTTAACCACATACGTTTCGATTATGGTGTGCTGGAGAGATATACAAGCTATAACCTTGAAAGGGTCACAAAAAATTTCGACATCATGCTTGACGTATGGGACAGGCTGGGGCATCGCCTGAGCCTTAACGCCCTCTCCCAGGCGACCCTAGATCACGGAAAAACGGCGGATGGGTTGCAATCGCTGAAATGGTGGAAGGAGGGGAAGAAGGAGGAGGTGGCCACCTATTGCGAAGCGGACGTTGCGGTGACGAAAGAGCTTTTCGAATTCGGCCTTGAAAATCAGAGTTTGATATACAAGCTTAAATCTGGCGAGGCGGTGCGGCTCCCGCTTGATTGGGATCTCGACAAGATCATCGCCCGCGCCGAAAAACCGAAAGAACCGGTAAAGAAGAGACTGAAGTTTTAAATGAAAACAGTTGCGATAATCCCCGCGGCAGGCTCCGGCGCCAGGATGGGGGCCACTATGAAAAAGCAGTTTCTTTTGCTTGGCGGCAAACCCCTGTTGGCCCACACGGCGCTAAACGTCGCTTCGTGCAAACAGATCGACGCGATCATCCTTGTGGCGCCGGGGGACGAGCTGGACAATTGCCAGAGCGAAATCGTGGAAAAATACAAAATCGATAAAGTGATCTTGGTTATCGAGGGAGGGTTGACCAGGAACGAATCTGTTTCGATCGGGTTCGATAATTTGCCAGGTGGAACCGACTATGTGCTGGTGCACGACGGGGCGCGGCCATTTGTGACGGAGCGCATGGTGAACGATGTTATCGCCCTTTCACAAAAATATGGCGCCGCCACCGTCGCCATTCGTGTTGTCGACACGCTCAAAAAAGTTAAGGAGGGGATAATCCAGAGCTCTATGTCGCGCGACGATGTTGTGCGGATTCAAACACCGCAATGCTTCCGGCGCGATGTTTTGCAACATGGGCTTGCGACAGCCTCCCGCGCGGGGCTTGTCAACACGGACGAATCGTCGATTGTTGAAAGGCTGGGGCTAGATGTCCACATCGCCGAGGGGAGCGAGACAAATATCAAGATCACGACCTATGACGATTTGAAAATCGCCGAGGCCTTGCTTGGCATGTACAGTTAAACAGGTTTTGGCCGAATCGATTATCTGCAACAGCTATCCTTTTCCTTAGCCATGCTTGCGCCGCAACTCACCTCGCTTTTCCCGTTGATAGCGGCCCACATCATCGCCGCCGCGCAGCCGACACCCGCGTCGACCTCTATCGCGTCTGTGGGGCAGTTGAGCAGGCAGGCCCCGCACTCCATGCAATTGTCGTGGTTCTTTACAAACACATCGCCATTACGGGCGAAGACCGCGTGGGGGCAGACGATAATGCACATATCGCAATTGACGCACTTTTCGTGGTCGAACTTTAATGTGTTTGCGCTACTGGTGACAAACATGGCGTAACCTCTGAACCCTTGTACAGGTGATTGTTGTTAATATCGTATCGTCATTCATCGTGAACTCCAAAACCATTACATAACCTCCAGAATATTGATGACCACAAGGCCGATCATTATCGCCACCGCTCCCAGAAAACTGTAAGCCATCCCGGGAACATATTTTGCGATCTCCCGTTTCACACCGGTGCGGGATGAGTATGTGGACGCGCCGCTGAAGTTGAGAGCAAGGAACGCCGTGATTGAGGGCATTGCGAGAAGGTATACCAGCCCCCAGGCGATGGAGACGATCAATGACCGGGAGGGGTCTCCCATGATGGCGGCTAACGCGAAGGGAAGGGCGACAGCGCCTCCCAATATGAAACCTTTGGTCGAAAACTCCCTTGTGGGAAGCCATGGCAAAAGTATCGGAAACAAAATGGCCCCCGCAAGAATCGCCGTCAAGGCCCCGATGGAAAGCATAGGGCCACCGGCGAAATATAAAATTATGGCCGCAACGATCATCGGCATGATGACATGAACAAGCTCTATGGGGATCAGCGCAAATCTGTCGCGAAAAGGGAACCGCACACGCCGCATCTCCTCGGTCGCCTTTCCGGTTCTTATATATTCCGGAAGATCGTTCGCCCGCACCGGGCCGTAACGAACCTTGAACCCACTCTTTTTTTTCACCACGTGGGCGGCCACGCCCGGCGCGCCGAGCTGAGGCAGGATCAGCTTTCTGTGGGTGACCACATCGGCAAGCCCCGTCGCCTCAATTCTTTTCACAAGTTCATCGGTTCCGAATGTTCCCTCCCCCGCCGCGCACCAGACGTTCACCCCGGAAGTATCGAGCGCGAGGATATAGCCGTCTATGCCATCGAGAGATAAACGCACGGCGTCGAAGCTTAGGGTATAGTTGGCCGTGACAAACACATCCGACTTCTCATCGGGTGACCCGACGGAATATAGCCCGGGCTGGACTCTGTGGCTCCCCCGTTTATAGCCGACCCGCGCAAGAAAATGATCCAGACGGTCAGGCAGTGTCAGCCGGGAAGAAGTTTTGCCAATGCCGGTTTCCATATCGTTTCACGCTCACAATTGCTGTCCAGACATTTCCTCCGAAAGGAAGGATTTATCACGATTCCTTATTTATATTCTACTCTTTTAGTGACGTTGAAGAACTTATAAATATGTTCGCCATCCTTGAACATATAGCTTTCGTCCGGAAGCAGGGGCAGTTGCGCCTTGAAAAGGTGGTTAAAAAGAATCCTGAAAGTGTTGACCGGGGTTATATCCTGATGGAAAACGTCGTGGGAAACACCCGGGATATAGATCGCGTTCAATATTCCTATTTTTTCGCTCACCTCCCTGTCGGTCGCTTTTTCCCAATTAAATTTCTTTTTTTCCACCAGGAACCTTTTGGTGAATGGCCCCTCGTCGGCTTGGATGATTATGACTGGCGGCGTTTCTGATTTTGCCATCAACGTCTCCACAAGCTCCATAATTTTCTTGTTAAGGAAGATCAGCTGGTTCACATAGTTTTCTTCGCGGGATCTTTTTCGGGTTGTTTCGTTTGGCAGGAAATCACCGTTACTATCGAAAACAAATGGGGGATGCGGTATGAGCATATGGGCGAACGCGAAAGTTGACCCGGGGGAATCCGGAATTTCGGCGAGTTTCCTGAACTTGTAAAGCACGCGGCGCCACTGGTCTTTACTGCTCGTTTGGTAATCGATGAAAGGGAAGAAAACCGTTGTGGAGAAAAGAACCCTGGAAAACTCCGGCATTGAAAAAGAGCTTGGGTTTACGTTTAAATCGAAGGAGCGGTTAAATCGCGTTGGTTCCCACCAGGAGCCGAAGTGGGCGAGCTTGTATCCGTTCGATTTTAAAATACGGGCCACCTCAAAGTCGCGCAACATATCGTAAAGCGGCCTCCAATCGGACGAATTTTCACCCATTGTATCGGCCAGATAGTTAATGTATTTCATGTTGAGGGAAGACGCCAGTGAATGGGCGGTGCGTGGATAGTTTGCCCTTGCGTTACCGACAACGTGGAACCCCTTGTTTTGTAAAAAGCTGATTAGCTCGCTGTTGTCATAATCGAAAAATTCCTTAAGCACGCTCCGGTTCCCGTATCTGTCGAAAATAAGGTAATAAATATCGGGCAGGCTTTGTGACGCGCCCGGCGCTGTGTGCGCTTTGGCATGGGCCGACACATTTTCAACCCTCGCCTTTTCCGCTTCCCGCACACGCGCGGCTTGTTTTATTTCAAACGAGGCGACGCTTAATATATTAACGGCCACCAGTATGGCGGCGATGACGTTTAATAGCCTGGTCATCTTTACAAGAAGCTCTCCTCTTATCATCTTCCCGATAAACGCAAGAGCAATAAGCAGGAGAAACCATATCGGCATAAGGTGCCTGTGGCGCACCAGCAGATCGCCCGGCATCGGCGCGTTTTGCGCCATGTTTAGCGCGTGGCCGTATGAGAAAACCAGGATGATAACGCCAGACGCCATAAGCCCCGCTTTCATCCTGTCTTTAAAAATATATTTGGCGAGCGAAAATATTATCAGCCCAAACAAAAGCGAAACGCCAAGCGGCATAAGAGCGCCCACATATCCCGCCTGCCCGCGTGAATTCGATAGCAGGAACATCGCTGGAAATGCGGCGAAGAGGAAAGGATGGAGAACTATGGAGCCTTTCATTTCGCCCTTTACTTTTTGCGCATGAGATAAAGGGTTCTGGCGGAGCCGCGGATATTGCGTGACTTTTCTATTGTGAAATATTTTTCAAACTCATCTTCAAAAGAGGGTCGATTGTATCCTGGAAAAATATCCTCTCTAGTCGAAAGAAGCCTTTTAACCTGCGAATCCTCTTTGGGGACAAACTCGACCAGTAGCGACGAACAGATGCGGGAAAAAAACCTGGCGATTTTGTTTAAAGGAACGTTGTTTGCGATGGCGAGATGGTGGATAAGGGCCAAAGCGAAAACCATGTCGGCCGGGGCTCGCGCTATGATCGACTCCCTCTCACTGTGCTCCCACCCTATGCCGGGGCTGGGGTTTGAAAGATCCAGGACAAGTGGCAACAAGTTCCTGTCTCCCTCCTTTTTACATTCAAGATAATTCCTCTCCACCGCCGCCGAATCGACATCGAACGAAACCGTGTTTATCCCAAGCTTCGCCGGGATACGGCTGAAGAGGCCGACGTTCCCCCCAATATCCCATACGTTCGAAGGGCTTATGATGGAGAGATATTCGTTCACTATCTCTTTTTTATCTTCGAATGATTCCTCCGAATAGTTGGTGTGATCGTAATAATCGGCCCACACTTCGCTGTCGGCGGTCCATGTCAGTTTTTCGATCGCTCTCTCCAGATTATCGATAAGCCCCAGGAAGGAAACAGGGCTCATCTTCCTTGCGCCGGTATCGTAAGCTTTAGCGTTGAAACGTTTCTGGCTTTTTGCGTGAAGGTGGATGTGGGTTAAAAGGGAGAACCTGAAATAGGAGCCAAACCCAAGGAGCGAGCTTGCCATATCCAGGGGAACTCCATCGATAAAAAGTTGCGACAACCTCCCCAGCCGGACATCCCTCATGCTCATAAGCGCAAGTGGCGCCAGGAAATGCTGGCAGAACTGGCGGTATGCCACCCAGGGGCTCCCCTCCACATATTTTTCGAAAGATAAAGTGTCTATCAACACCGGGCGGCCATCGATGAATTGTATGTTATACGCCGAACAGTCTTTCAGCGACATGCCGGCTTCGAATGATTGCTTTTGAACGTTCAGGGTCAACAAGGCCGAATCTTTTAATTGGGAAAAAGACCATTCGTATGGATAGGAGATAAATGGCACAAGCTCGGGCTCGATCACCTTATACGCATCGCCGGTCTGGGCCAAAGCTATATCCGCCTCTTCGTGGGGGACCAGGAAACCCTGGCTGGTCAGCTTTTCCAGTAAGCCGGAGGAGGCAAGATGATCATAATCATCGCGGCAGGACAGGTTTATCTGCCGATAGAGCCTGCCCGATTTGGTGAAGATAAATCCACCAGGATCCCTGAAAGATGCGGGGTGTATGTTGTCACTCGTCATCAACTTTTTTATCAAACAGATTCGATAAGAAGTGTTTGATCCTCACCCAGTAAAGACGGATGGTATAGAGGGCTCCAAAAAGGCCGGCCAGAAAAAGCTGGAGAATATAGCTTCCTGTGCCGGGGTCGATATAGGCATGGGCGGGAGGCGCCAGGACAACACTTGCGAAAAAAAGAAAAAAAGTCGCGCCAACAATATACCGGCAATTCATCACAGAAACTCCCACCTTGAAAAGTATATGGAATACAGGAGAGAAATTCTATACCAGTCGCGGCGAAAATTACAGAGTTAAGTTCCTCAAACAGATGTAAAAGCCGGAGTTTTCCGCCAAACAGTTAAAGCTTTAACGCATAAAATATGAAAAAAGGATCTTAAACCGGCCTTTTCCCGCCACAATTCCGCCAAGGCCGGCAAAGCGCTAGAACTTGCGCAATAACCCGATCACCACCCCCTGGATAGTGATATCTTCCTCGGGGACATATATCGGATCCATAGAGGAATTGGCCGGCTGGAGGCGAATTCGTTCGTTTTCCCTGTAATATTTTTTCAAGGTGGCGTTTTCGTTGTTTATCAGGGCAACCACAGTTTCGCCGTTATCGGCGTGGTTACGCTCCTCAATCACCACATAGTCGCCATCTTGAATATGTTCCTCGATCATTGATTGGCCGGTGACCTTGAGCACATACGTTTTTTTGCGCCCAAGCATATCCTCAGGGATGGAAACAGTCTCCTCGGTGGTATATGCCTCCACGGGCCTCCCCGCCGCGATTAATCCCAAAAGCGGAACCTCGGCCCCGCCTCCCCGGTTTTCATCTGTCAGTTCCAGGGCGCGGCTCAGATTTTTTTGCCTTGTGATCAATCCCTTCGCTTCAAGGTTGGTGAGGTGTTTATGGATGGTGGCGGGCGATGACAGCCCGAAATGTTCCCCAATTTCCACAATACTTGGGGCGTATCCGTTTTGATCGATAAAAGTAACAATAAAATCGTATATCAGCTTTTGCCGCTTTGTCAGGCTCATAATTTCCTCCTGGTAAGAATGATAAGCGAACACAAAACGAAAGTCAAACAATTTTTCGCCAAATTTTCACCTCATAAATTATTCATAAGGCGCCACTATTAATCGCCAGGTGGATGGCCGGTGAATGGAGGGGGTCTTAAGCCTTGCTAACAGCCGATATACAGCTATGTCACATAGTGTGGTTTGAGGCTTGATCAGAGGTTATGGAAGCCTCTCCGGGGCGAACCGGACCTTGTCCCCGATTTTCATCACATTTTCGCTTATCACAATCAGGGCCGCGGACGAGATATCCCTTGTTGCGATGACCTTGGCTTTCCCTTTTATCTTTGGTAGCCCCGGTTCAAAGCTTCCATCGGCCAGCCTCACCATTTCCGAGTCTATGATTTCAAACACATCCCCTGGCTCCACGCCGGCTGATTCGCCAACGTTGAGATATACAATGTCGCCCTGGCCGTAAGCCTTGCTTTCGTGGCGGCCACTGATCAGGTATCCGTCGATATCTTTTGGAGCGATACGTTTATCAGGGTCGGCATAGGGCGCTTTCCTTCCATCATATGGCATAATTTTGTAGCCACGCTTGATGCTGTTGAAAGAGCGAAAAATCCTTGCCTTTGACGTATTATCAACTATTTCCACAATTTCTATGATGCCGTCAACCAAAACCTTCACCCCAATGCGGTCGCCCGTTTCGGGATGATTCACCTGTGTATCCTCGGCATGCATAACCCAAAACCGGTCACCAAGGCGTAACCCGCTCTTTTTGCCCTTGTCTATGTACACACCTTCAAGCGGGCCGAAAAACATCTGGCTGCTGTTCACAGCATCCACAATCTGGCCATGGCCTTCGAAGGTTGACGCTACGAATCCGGCCGTCTCGAACATTCGCTGATAGGCTAATGTATTTTGCCTGTCACCATCGGCAAAATAGTCATCCGTCATCTCGCCGCTTTGGTAGCCCTCCATTATTTCTTTGCCAACAGCCGCCCGATCCGCCCCGTCCACATTTTCATTTGTGGCTGGCGCCAGGTTTCTCAAATCCTCAAGGGTAGGCCCGCCAGATTTTTCCTGGGCGCCCTGATCCTTTTCATCCCCGTCGGTAAAGCCCCCTGCGGTAACAGCTTTCGCAAAGTGCGCCGCCAATGAAAAAGAGTGAGCCCCGGCAAACCCTGCCGGTAAAGCGAAAAGAAACACAATGAAAAAAGCAGTTTTCATTTTCATATCTACAAACCTCTTAACTTATTGAGGGCCGAAGCCAGCATCCGCCTTTATATCGGCCAGTTTTTTCTCCGCCGTTTGCGCCGCGGCGCTTTGAGGATATTTTGCGATAAGCTCATTTAATGTTGTGTTACCCTCATGGAGTTTTCCAAGTTCAAACTTGCATATGCCGATTTTCAGCATGGCTTCCGCTGTTTTTTGCCCATCGGGATAACGTAAAATACATTTGCGATATTCCTCCACGGCTCGTTCATATCGTTTCTGGCCAAAAAATATCTCCCCTATCCAGAACTGGGCCCGCCCCGAAATCTCAAGCCCTGGAAACCTTCGCACAAGATAGAAAAATCCATCGGAAGCGGTCTTATGGTTACCCTGGTTGAAGCGCATCATGGAAAGCTTGTAAATCTCCTCCGGGGTCAAATCTCCAAACTTGGCGAAACTCTCTTGCGAAATATTCTCCACGCCCATATTTTCAAAGGAGTCAAAACGCCTGACACCACCCCCTGTGGAATGTGACGATTCCACAATTTTCAGCTGTTCCGCAAGCAACATTATTTCGCTTTCATTTTGAGATGACTTAAGCTCTAACTCCGCGCTTTTATTGGTAAGCTCCTTCACCTGGGTTTTAAGGTTCGCCAGGTCATCTTTCATCTTGGCCGTCTCACCAGAGACGCAACCGCCCATAAGGGTTAGCATCGGTAAAATCACCAATAGAAAATATAAAGCTCGATTCATACCACCAGATAAAAATGAGCGGGAATTCATACAATTTACAGCTAATTTAAACAAATTATATCCAATTAATGGCTAAAGGTCAAGGTTTTCTATTTCGGCCAACGCTCCACACGCGATACAAGAAAAAGCCTATAAAAAATGATATCCCCAAATTAGAGCTTTGTATAGGTTAATTGGCCGGTTTTTATATTATCGCCACCCCGGAGATAAACCGCCCCGTGGCGCCCTTGTCTTTCCTGTGGGAGTAAAACCGGTGGCTCTCGCACGAAGCGCATATCCCGCAATCGTATATATTCGTTGCTTCTAGCCCTGCCGATGTGAGCTGATCTATGTTGGCGGCGGCGATATCTATCAACCGCCCTTCTCTTGCGCCGCAGCGCTCATGGAAATAGAGGGCCGTCTTCTCGTCCACCTCGTAACAGCATGACCTGATGCACGGGCCCAGCCCGGCGTGAAGATTTTTTGCTTTTACGTCCAGCTCTTTTTCCAGCGTCTTCACAGTTTTGGAGGCAATTGAAAGCTCTGTCCCTTTTCGGCCGGCGTGAATAGCCGCAACGGTTTTGGTGACAGGGTCGACAAGGATTACAGGAAGGCAATCGGCGGTGCGAACGGCGATCGCCACGCCAGGAATATTGGTCGCCACCGCATCCGCTTCTATCATCACATCGGGAAAAGTATCCGTTACAAGTATCAGAAGGTCGCCATGAACCTGCCGGGGGGTCCATATGGCCTTCACCCCTGCGGCGTCTTTAATCATCTCCATGTTTTGCTTTACGTCAGAGGGGTTGTCCCCGCGGGTCAAGTCTGTATTTAGGCTGGTGAAGGGCGCCTGGCTTACACCTCCGCCACGCCCCGACACAAATGTTTTAAAACCGAGATCGTCTATTCGGGGAAAGCGATACACCTCTGGCCCCGACTTATTTATTCTGGTGAACATGATCTATTATCGCCCCCCCTCACCTTCACGCACGCGCCCACAAAAACCCCGCACCTGTGGCACTCCTTTTCTGGCGGGGGGCATTCGGGCGTCACCTTTCCTTTCCCGCTTAGGCTTAGTTCCTGGCTCAGATAATTTTTGCGCAGTCCATCGTCGATGATCGACCAGGGCAAAACCTCGTCCAATCCCTTGCGGCGGGTGGCATAGTGATCGGTGTTCAAATCCGTTTCCCTTAGAGCCCGGCTCCAGTCGCCATCAAGCTCCATGCATAGCTCTATAAGGCTGGCCAGACGCCTGTCCCCTTGAGACAATAACGCCTGCGCATAAGCCTGCCTCGCCGAACCTTTCTGAACTGTTACATTAGGGGTTTTCCGCAAACCGTCCGCCACCGCGAAAAGCTTTTTAGCGACAGGCTTGATCCCTTCAAAAGGCTCCCATTGAAACGGGGTCAACGCCTTGGGGACAAATCCATCAACCCCCACAGTTATCTCCCCCGCCCTGCCATGCCTTTTCCATTCAGGTTCCATCACGCCGCGCACCCGTTTGACAAGGTCGACTATCCCCTCCACGTCCTTCATTGTCTCCCCCGGCAGGCCGACTATGAAATACATTTTTATCTTGAATGGCCACGCGCCGGCGATCCGTCTGGCGGTATCGAGTATGAGTTCGTCCGACATTTTTTTATTTATTCGCGCCCTCAAAGCCTCCGTCCCGGCCTCCGGCGCCACGGTGATGGTGTGGCAATTCCCTTTTAGCAAAAGGTCTATCATGGTATCGGATAGTTTATCGAGCCTGAGAGAGGAGACAGAAAATTCGCCCCCGCCTTTAACAATGCGCTCGAAAATTTTTTCCACATCAGGGTGATCCCCTATGGCGCTTCCCACAAGCCCCACTTTTCCTTTTCGCTCTATCCCCTTGTCTATCGCAGTCATAATCAAGTTGGTGTTTCCGTTACGTGTGGGACGATAGATATATCCGGCCGCGCAGAACCTGCAATGTTTCCCGCAACCTTTGCCGATCTCTATAAGAGACATATCACCAAAGACAGTGTCGGGCGTATCTATATAATTTATGTTGGGGCGGGCGGTCGAGCTGTGGTTCCAGGCTCTTTTAACTTTTTGCGGGAAGCCCTCTTTCACCGCAAACTTTTCTATCGTTCCATCGTCTTTATACACCGGTTCGTAACCTGCCGGGACGTATATGCCGGAGATGGCGGCGAACGCCGACAGATCCCTCTCCCCCTTGATAAGCAAATCGCAAAATGGCTCTATGATCCCTTCCCCTTCGCCAATGACCATAAAATCCAAAAAGGGCGCCATCACCTCCGGGTTCATTGTCACCGCCACCCCTCCCGCCATCACCAGCGGGGCTCGGCCATCCCGGTCTTTCAGGGGGATCCCCGCCAGATTAAGGATTTTTAGCGCATTCAAATAGTCATGCTCGAAGGTGATCGAAAAGGCGATAACATCGAATTCGGCCAAAGCCCGCCCCGATTCCAGCGTCGCCGGTTTTTGGTTGTGCTTTTTAAAATAGTCGATCTCCTGGCCAGAGGGGAGAAAGGCCCGTTCGCAAAGGATATCCGCCCGGTCGTTAAGCATCCGGTAAATTTTCTGGTACCCCAGGTTGCTCATGGCGATTTCGTATGAATTGGGATAGACAAGGGCGATGGAGGCCTTCCCGCCCCGGTTTTTTACTACATATCCGGTTTCCCGCGCGAGCCGTCTTTTGGCGGCTGTTCGTGGATCGATGGCAATGGAGCCTTTTCGAGGTTTCATAATCACCTCCTGGCTATGTCATATATATCATTCATTCATATAAGTGTAACTTATAGAAGGAGTAATGGTTTGATCGATTGAAAAGGAATGGGGATAAGGGGGGGATATACGCGCCCCGGCCATTGGGGGCCGGAACAGGCCCCAAACAACCTGACCCACGCAAAAAAAGGTCAAAAAAAAAGTTGACAAATAATTTGGTATTGATTATCATTATCAATATTGTGGTTGAAGGGGTTTTTGGGGTGTTTCACCCTATAGTAACCGGTTTTGGAAAACAGGCAAGGAGAAGGTAATGACGGGGTCGCTACTGATAACTTTTAGAGAAGGCTTGGAGGCTTTTCTGGTGGTGGGGATCATTCTCTCTTATCTTGCCCGGGTCGATATGAAAAAATATAGCAAATGGGTCTTTCTTGGCGCGGGGCTTGGCCTTGCTTTTGCTTTTGCGCTGGCGCTCCTTTTTCAACTGGTCTACACAGGATACAAAAGCGCCATTGGCGAGCTGTACCTGAAGGTGTCGATAATGGGTTTCGCGGCGCTGGTGCTTTCCTACATGGTTGTCTGGATGAGCAAAAACTCCCGCCATATAAAAGGCAATATAGAAAAGAAACTGGACCAGGCGATCAGCGTCGGGGGGATTTTTTCACTTGTCCTTATGGCGTTTCTGGCCATATTAAGGGAAGGGTTTGAAACCGTTTTGTTTCTCGGCGCCTTGTATGGCGATCAGATGGGAGGCGAGGTGTTGACCGGCGGGATAATCGGTCTGGTGATCGCTTTTGCTGTCACCCTCACCGTTTTCAGGGGGCTAAAGTCTGTCCCGCTAAAGTTTTTCTTCAAAGTCACCGGAGGGCTTATCATTCTTATTGCGGGGGGGCTTATTGTAAACATGATCGGTGTCATGCAGGATATAAATATTTTGCCAGTGATTGGTGGGCATTTGTATGACATAGGATGGATTATGGAGGATTCGAGCGCCGTCGGGATTTTCTTCAAGGCTCTTTTCGGCTATACTCACAGCCCCAGCCTGATGCAGGCGGTATCCTATTGTGGTTACCTGGCCTTCTTTACCTGGCTTCTGAACCGGAGAGATATTCAGCCGGTCGAGAAGGGGGCGCATGTATAGGTTCCTGATAGCGGCTGTTTTCGTTCTCGCGTCGCTCCCCGGGTCGGCCTTTGCCTATGGCTACGCGGAAGCGGAAGACCCGATGGTTGTTCTTTTCAAATCGGCGCTGGTGGAGGCGAAAAATGACAGATGGGGCGAAGTGGCGAAACTTGCCGATAAAGGGGTCAAATCTTTTAAAGATCATCTGTTCGAGGCGGAGGCCCTGTCGCCGAGGTTTGCTGATGCGGTCAAGACAAAAAATTTGAACCTGGTGGCGGAGACGTTCGCAAATCTTGTATATGTTTCTATTCGGAACAAGATTCACAGCAACCTGAGGGAGAACTTTAAAAACTTTAAAAATGCCAAATCGAGGCTTTCGATGGCCCGCAAAAGCTATATCGACGTTCTGGACGGAAATGTCAAGAAACAGGATGCAAAGAGAAGTGAATCGATATTGAAAGAGTTCGACAAGGCGCTTGAAGCGCTGGGGTCTCCGGGGTTGTTTGGGGTTGGTAAAAAAGAGGCGAACGCCAAGCTGTATAAAGAAGCTGTAAACGCTATTGAAGCATCTATAGAAAAAACTTTTAAGAGCTTTAAATAACCGAGGATATAAGCTCACCTCGTTCATTATTCACCATCATTTGTTAGGAGGAGGGAAAATGTTATTCCCCGTTTATTTGAGAATGATATTCATTCTCATGATATCAGTCTCTATCGGTTTTAGCGGCCAGGCTCATGCCGAAGCCGATGCCGGCGCGTTCGATCCATATGCGACAAAATTCATGGCCCCGGAAGAGAAGGTGGCGTGGCATGGATATTCGGAGTTTGAATATTGGGATAAAGAGGATAAGAAAAAATCTTTCGACGCTCATAAAATCACAGTCTGGATGGGTGTGAAACTCAATGAGAAAACATATTTATCCTCTGAAATAGAATATGAGCACGCCCCGAAACTAGGTGGCGGTGATCGCAAAGGGGGTTCTGGCCAGATCAAGATCGACAGCATGTGGCTCCGGGTGACGCCGGTTGAGGATACTGTGCTGTTCGCTGGTGTGTTCTACACAATGTTTGGTATAGAGTATTTAAGCTATCCCGGACATAAAAACAAGCTGGTCAGCCGTCCCAAGGTTATGAAAGGGGGCGGGATCGTCCCTGGAACCTGGTCCGATATCGGTATCGGTGTCACCCAGACAGTTAGCGGTGTGGGACAGCTGGACGTATATTACATCAATGGCGACGCATACAATGGTGGCATATCCCGCGACAGCTCCGAAGGGGGCAATAATGGTAAAAGCCCCGGGTTCCGGTTTATGTTCAACGACTTTATTGAAGGATTAAACATCGGCGCTTCCTATGTTTCCGGTAAATGGGACGAGAACGACCTGTATAACTCGGCCCGGTACGGGTTTCACCTGAGGGTCGATTCCGACCAGTTTTCAGGCATCAGCGCGGCCCCGGTCCTCATCGCGGAGTATGTGACCGGAACAGATGAAGGCGCGGTGAGCCTGGGTGAAGAGGAGAGCGCAGGCGTGAGGGACAAAAAGATGGATGGGTTTTACATACAGCTAAGCTCACGCGTGCATCCTGTTATCGAGGTCGTGGGCAGATACGGCCAATACGATAACGACAAGGACAAGATCGACAACAATAAAACGGAGACCTCCCTTGGCATGGTCTGGCATGCCCTCGATGGCATCCAGGTGAAAGCGGAGTATCAGTGGAACGCGGAAGAAGGGAGAGATAAAAAGAACAATGGCGCGGTTGTGGAACTGGTGGCGTTCTGGTAGACCGGGATAAATGCGTTTACACCCCAACGGAATCTTTAATTCCGTTGGGGGCCAAGACGCCGCTATAATTATTCCATGGCGAATGCGGCTTGGTCGATTTTAACAAAAGAGGCTCAATCTCTTTTCGCGCGGCATGGTTATGCACAAAAATCTTTTCCCGGCGCCCTACGTTTCGCCCTGCCTTGCGGCGTTATTATTGTTTTCATCGCGTTGGCTTTCGCCACCGCCTCCCCCTGGCCCGACGATCACGATGGTGTGAACTATCTGCTGGGGGTCGATTCATACAGTCTGGAATTTCACAGGCCTCATTTTCCTGGTTATCCGGTTTACATCTTTGCGGGAAAGCTGTTACACGCAGTTGGCCTTACGCCGGAGTGGGCGCTGGTTTTCCTCTCCCTGATATCGGGGGCGCTGGCCCTTCTGCTTTTTTTTAAATTTACAAAAGATATTTTTGGCGGATACACAGCCCTTTTGTTGATCACAGCCCTTGCGATCAACCCTGTTTTTTTTGAATTCTCACACAAAATATTCACGGAGCTTTTCGGGCTTGCCTTGTTGATGGCCTGCGCCGCCACCCTTGGAGCCCCCGAAAAAGGGGGTGGCGCCGGCTGGTTTGGCGCCGGCCTCTTGCTGGGGCTAATGCTTGGCGTTCGCCTTTCGTGGTGGCCATTTGCCCTGGTTTACGCTCTGGCCGGGCTCCGTCACAAAAGCTTTTACCCCATCTTTGCGGGGGGGGTCGCGGGATTATTATTTTGGCTCATCCCGTTACTGGCCGCTGTTGGCCCGGCGCAGTTTTATCAGGCGGGTATATCGTTTGTTCCGGGGCACTTTGGCGATTGGGGCGGCGCAATCAGCTCTGCCAATGGGTCCGGTGAGCGGATGATCGCATACACCGGTAACCTCTTCGAAGCCATTGGATGGAACGCAGACAGAAACTTGCTGGCCCGCATACCGTGGATCCTTCTCTGTTCATATTCGGTTTTTCTGGTTATAAAAAATCGAGACTCCTTGAATTCCGGAATCGCGCTATTTATAACAAGCGTGGCTGTTTACCTTCTCTGGGTCTCTGTCGGGCAAAACGTGGAGAAGGTCCGGCACTTCATCCCCGCGATCCCCGCCGTTATTTTATTGACCGGGCTGGCCGCTCGAAAACTGGGCAAGGTCTATTGGCTCGTTATCATCCTTTCCGCCTTCACCATCGCCGGGGATTATCTCGACCGCGCACACATTAGCCCCCCCGCAAGGCGCCTGGCCCAATGGCTGGATTCGCGATACGAGGGGAACGCAATATTATATTGCGGCGAGGCGGAACGCTTCTTCGATCGATACCAGGCCGGAATAACAGTCAAAAACGTCCCCCGTATTGGCCAGTTACAGAAAACCATAGACACCACCTGGCCATCCGTGGATATCAGCATGATCTGTGACGACATACCGGGCATCAAGTTCAGGGGCGAACCGGTCGCCACTTTTCCGGAACGCATCGGTGACCCTGTCGATAAAAGGCTTAATGTTTATCTGGCCGGTAACGTGGCGGATGGATAGAAATGGATTATAGCGCGATCTCTCCCAAAGAGGCTGTGGAGGTTCAAAACGAGTTAAGAAAGAGGGTGATTAAAAAGAAAACTTTTGACGAGGTGGAAATTGTGGCGGGGGTGGACGTTAGCGTGAAAAACAATGTGTCCAGGGCGGCCGTCATCACCTTCACCTTTCCCGGGCTGGAACTAAAAGAGGAGGCGCTGGAAGAGCAAGAGGTTACTTTTCCATATGTGCCCGGCCTGCTGGCGTTCCGCGAACTGCCGGTGATTTTGGAAGCATTCAAAAAATTGATTTCCCCACCCGACCTGTTAATGGTGGATGGGCAAGGCTATTCCCATCCCCGCAGGTTCGGCCTCGCCTGCCACCTTGGGGTTACTCTCGACATTCCGGCCATAGGATGCGCGAAATCGCGCCTGGTTGGCGAACATGCCATGCCAGGGGAAAAGCGGGGCGCAATGGCCAGATTAAAAGATAAAGATGAAGTCATCGGGGCTGTCGTCAGAACAAGGGAAAACGTGAAGCCGGTTTATGTCTCTGCCGGGCACAGGATAGATCTGGATACGGCGATTGATTTCACCTTGCGCCTCGCCACAAAATATCGGTTGCCAGACCCTATCCGCGCCGCCCATAACCTGGCGAAGCTTTAATGGCGTCAACGCCCGGCTATAATCAGGCGGGTTCTTCGTATTTCATTTTAATAGAAACTATTTCATCGAGATTGGATACAAACAGGTCAACTAGCCTGGGGTCGAAATGTTTACCTTTGGTTCTCACAATCTCCGCCACCGAGTCTTCCACGCTCCACGCTTTTTTATACGGGCGCACCGACGTCAGCGCATCGAACACGTCCGCCACCGCGCATATTCTGCCCGCCAGTGGAATATCCTCACCTTCGAGCCCGTAAGGATAGCCCGATCCGTCCCATTTTTCATGGTGGGTCAGCGCGATTTCTCTTGCGGTTTTCAGGATTTTGGAATCATGGCCGCCCAGCATCCTCGCCCCGATGAGCGTGTGTGTTTTCATTGTCTCCCATTCTTCAGAGTTGAGCTTGCCCGGCTTTAAAAGGACGTTGTCCGGAATGCCGATTTTTCCGATGTCGTGCATCGGGCTGGAATTTAAAAGAAGCTCCGCCTCACATTTATCCATGCCGGCCGCCCTGCCTATCGCCTGGCACATTTTGCTCATGCGGATAATGTGGTATCCGGTTTCGTTATCTTTAAACTCCGCAGCTAAACCGAGCCGCCGGATAATTTCGACCCTGGTGTCATTAAGCTCGGCCGTTCGTTCCCGCACTTTTTGTTCGAGGATAATGTTCTGATCGCGAACCTGGTCATGTAAAAGGCGGACCATAAGCATGTTTCTGATCCTGGTCACGGTTTCGGTTGTGTTAAAAGGTTTCGTTAAAAAATCCATCGCGCCAGACTCCAGCGCGCGCAAACGCGTTTCGATGTCCTGCTGGGCTGTTAGCACAAGTATCGGCAGATAATGCCCGTCGCTGATCTCCTTTAGCTTCTCCATCACAGCAAACCCGTCGAGGTGGGGCATGTTGATATCGAGCAAGATTATATCCGGCTTGTATCCCTGGCAAAGCTCGATGACCTTGCGAGAATCTGTGACACTGACAACGGATGTGTAGTTCGCGTTTGAAAGAGTTTTTTCCAGCAGAAGAAGGTTAGATTCGTTGTCATCGACAATGAGAATCCTGGCGTTTAAAATGTCCTGTTCTGTGACCATTGTGTCCATTTTACATTGTTAACCTAAAAGCGTGTCTATTATTTCCAGAAAGTTTCTAACGTTAATCGGCTTGGTGATATAGTCGTCGAACCCGGCTGATTTACCTTTTTCAATATCGCTTGGCATGGCATTCGCGCTCACTGCCACCACAGGCACGCCGCTTGTTTTATCACTTGTTTTCAACCTTGTTAACACTTCATAGCCATTCATGTCTGGCAGGTCGATATCCAGCAAGATTATATCCGGCTTTTTGTCAAATGCAATCTCCAGCCCCTCTTTCCCCCTTTCAGCTGAACGTATTGAGATGTTTGGCCGTCTTTCGAGGATGTTTTTCACAAGGGCCAGGTTGGTGGTGTCGTCCTCCACATATAAAAGGGTTTTGGCTTTCTCGCCATTTTTGGTTCCCCTCTCATCTTGCGTTTCTCTTCCCTCACTGGCTCTGGCTTTCTCCTCGTCCCCTTTGGGGAAATCGATATAAAACCTTGTCCCTTTTCCGATTACGCTTTCAAGCCCTATTTCGCCCCCCATCGCCTTCACCAGCCTTTTTGTGATCGTAAGGCCGATGCCGGTTCCCTCTATGGCAGACGTTTCGGAGCCAAACCTGGCGAAAGGCTCAAACAGCATATCCAGCTTGTTGTCTGGTATTCCATGCCCCGTGTCGCTTACGTTTATGCGAAGCATCTTTTCTCCCGCCGGTTCCACGGTTATGGTTACCTTACCCTCTTCGCAGTTATATTTAACGGCGTTGGAAACAAGATTCAGCATCACCTGCCTGAATCGTGTGAGATCGGCCCGGATAAACCAGGCTTTCTCCTCTTTGTAGCGATGAATCTTTATCTTTCTTTTAATGGCCAGTTGTTTCGCCGTAACAATAACTTCGTTGATCGCCGGCTCCAGCGCAAAGTCCACCGGCGATATGTTCAGCTTTCCCGCATCAATTTTTGACAGATCAAGGACTTCGTTAATAAGCTCAAGCAAATGGTCGCCGGAAAGCAATATGTGCGAGAGGCTGTTCTTTTGAGACGCCGATGGGGGTTTTTTCTTATCGGTCATAATAAGCTGGGCAAAGCCAAGGATGGCGTTTAAAGGGGTGCGAAGCTCGTGGCTCATGGATGAAAGAAAAACAGATTTGGCCCTGTTCGCTTTCTCGGCCTCATCTTTGGCCGCTTTCAAAGTCTCTTCGGCCTTTATTCTCTCCGATATATCTCTTTTTATGGCGATAAAATGGGTGATCTCCCCTGCGTTGTTTTTAAGAGGGGATATCGTCATCTCCTCGTAATATAGCTCACCCGATTTCTTTTTGTTAATGATTGCGCCGTTCCACATCTCCCCCCCCAAAATCGTAGACCAAAGCTTTTCATAAAACGCGTGATCGTGCTTGCCGGAGTTAAGGAGGGAAGATTTCCCACCGATAAGCTCCTTCTTGTCATACCCGGTTGTTCTTGCCGTAGCCAGGTTGGCATATTCGATCACGCCGTCAGTATCGGTAATCACCACCATTTCGCCCGATTGCTCTATCGCTTCATACAACCTGCGCACCTCGGCTGTCCGCTTTTCCACCTGCTCCTCCAGATGGTCGCGATATTTTTTCAGCTCCTCCTCCGCCCTCTTGCGTTCGGTAATGTCGCGGACAAAAGCCTGCGATCCAACGGGCCGGCCATCTTCGTATATTATCGTGCTACTGACTTCAACCTTGAGCGTTTCATTTTCTTTTGTCATTATTTCCAGTTCATAAACAGTCTTCGCGTCCCCTTTAAGTTTTTTCTCAACCATTGCCATGACTTTTTGCATATTTACCGGGGTCATAAGATCGGATATGTTCATGGTGAGAATTTCATCTATCGAATATCCAACCATCCTTTCCGCCGCTTTATTAGCCGATTGGATTTTCCCCTTAAGGCCTATTGTGACAATCATTTCCGTGGCGTTATCAAAAAGCTCACGGTATTTTATAACGCTTAACAATAGCTCCTTTTCAGCTTTCCTGCGGACAGCCCCGGCCCTGACCAGCGCAAAGGCTCCGCCCCCGGCAAGAACAATAATCAGCGCGTAAAGCTTGGCAAGATCGTCCAGTAATTTCCCCGCTTTTTTTGTTACTTCCTGATCAAATTCAGCGCTGGAAACAAATGCGGCTATTTTCCATTTCCGGGTATCGCGGATAGAGTGGTCATGGTTGATACTTTTTTTAATGTGATGTTTATTGGCCGTTATTATCGGATAAAAAGTGGAAAATGTAAAAAGACCCTTTGCGTTCATAAACTGTCCCGAGTCCCCCTCCGATATTATTTTCCAGGCGTTGGGGAAATCTCGCGAATATGTTTTATCTTTCCCGTTTTCAAACATAAAGCCCCATTCATTTCCCGGTTGGGCGCTGGAAAGCCAATATCCCTTGGCGTTGAGGAGCGAGTTTTCGCCCAGGGAATCTTTTGAAACAGCTTTAAATTTTGCCAACAGGCCCGAAGCCAGATAGTTCAGGATCAATACACCGTTTTTCTCTCCCCCGTGGCCGAATATAGGGGCCCCCAGCCGGATAACCGGCTTGAACGGTTTTTCAACCGCCCCGTTTTCGATATTCAAATCGAGCGATGATATGAAATTTTCACCTTTTCCAAGAGCCATGGAGCTTGTAAAATAATATCTTCCGGCTTTATTTTGAAGGCTGTTTTTCTCGACGGCGAAAGGTTTTCCATTGTTATAGTCAATCCTCACCATTTCCATTCCGCCTTTGTCTATATACCGGATCTGGTCGTATATCTTTTTCTTAAGAGAAAATGAAACCAAATCGTTTTTCAGATCGTCCAGAGAATAGCCGGGCGCTCCTTCAGCGAGTTGGAGCAGTTCGTGCGATTCCGAAAGGATTCCCAGGTCGGATATCACGTTATGAAAATGGGAGGTGAGCGCGCTTAGCTGAAGCCTGACGTGATCTTTCTCCTTGATCTTGATCAAGGTTTTTTTTGCCTCTGTCTCCGTATGGTAAACAAGCCATAGGGTTCCCCAAAGCAAAACAGCTATCGGCGCCAATATCAATAAAAAACGTTTTAACATATATTTTCTACTTTACTTTCAGCCGGTTTGCTCCTTGCGGCGTCTTTTAGACACTTTCCAAAAAAGATAATTCCTTGATTTTAGCTTATCTGTGGCTATATTTGTTATATTTTGTGTCAAAAACCCCTTGGCCAGACGCCGCCGGGGCCCCTCTGGTTTTGGCCCCTATGTTGCGCAAGGCCTGCGCGGCCAGTGTCACATAGCCGCCGTCGTTCTCCACTTCGCCTAGCACGATGTATGGGCCGCGCCCCTGAAGACGTCCTCCAAACCTGGCATAAACTTTCGGGAACAAGGTCACCTCGAATATATCGCTCTCATCCTCCAGGGTGAGGAATTTCATATATTCGCCATGCTTTGTGCGGGTTCGTTTTGCCGTGACGAGCCACCCGATCACGCGCACCTGTTTGCCGATCATATGGCATAGCCTGCTGGCGGGGATAACGCCGCTTGCCTCGGCCACTTTGGTGAAAACGCGTATCGGATGAGAGGAGACAGTGACGCCCAGAATCTCCCGCTCTCTTTCGAGCTTCTCTTCCACCGGATAATCGGCCAGGGGGGGCGCCGTGAACCCGGCTTCTATAAGCGTGGGCGGCGAAGCCAGGCCTGGGCCGGACATCATGGCTTTCCACAAAATTTCCGGCCTTGTCGCGCCAAACATGTCGAGAGCGCCGCAGAGGGCCAGCGCCTCGGCCTCCTTTGGTTTCACCCGTGAGCGCAAAAGAAAATCGGGGATGGACGAATAGGGCCTAACGCCCCTTCCTTCGATGATAGAGCGAATGGAGCTTATGGAAAGACCCTTTATCTGCGCAAGGCCGATGCGGATGGCGTTGTGGCGGCGATTGTCACCCCGGGCTTGATCCGGGGTCTCCATGGAGAGCGCAAAATCTGGATGCCCGGCGTGAGAGTTTGTTTTAATCAACTTCGCTCACACATTCCTCGTGGCTTTTGTTTACGTCTGGCGGAAGGATATCTAGCCCAAGGCGCCTTGCCTCCTCTATATATGCCGCCGCGCCATAAAACCCGCCGTGGTTGGCTATCACCGCCGCCATGAATTCCGCCGGGTAGTGAGCCTTTAAATATGCCGTTTGATACGACACCACGGCAAACGAGGCGCTGTGCGCCTTGCAAAAGGCGTATCCGCCGAACGATTCTATCTGCCGCCATATCTCCTCCGCTGTTTTTGTTTCCACCCCCCGCCTTGCGGCGCCATCGATAAACCGCCCTTTATATTTATCCATCCGCTCCCGGTTCCGTTTTTTGCTCATGCATTTGCGCAGGGAGTCGGCCTCGGCCAAAGACATGCCGGCCACGACGTTGACCACCTTCAAAACGTCCTCCTGGTATATCATCACCCCGAAAGTCTCTTTGAGAACCCTCTCCATCGATGGATGAAGGCAGGAAGGTTTTTCGCGCCCCAGGCTTCTTTCGATATACGCTTTCATCATTCCGGAATCGGATACACCGGGGCGAATGATGGAGCTTGCGGCGACAAGGGTTTCAAAATCGTCGACCCGCAACTTTTTTAACAGCCCGCGCATCCCGGGCGACTCCACATAAAAGCATCCCATGGTCTTTCCTTCCCGCATGATCCTTTTTGTGGCGGGGTCGGTGGTCGGGTCTGTTTCGCGCCAGTCAATGGTTATATCGTAGTTTCGTTTCACCGCGGATTTAACGTCCGATATTACGGCCAGCCCCCGTTGCCCCAGAAGGTCGATCTTCACAAGCCCCAAATCTTCTATCGGATACATATCCATCTGGGTGATCACAACCCCCCTGGCGGAGCGCTGGAGCGGCACAAGGTCGGTGATCGGCGTGGGCGACACCACTATGCCGCCGCAATGGATAGACAGATGCCTGGGAAAACCCTCTACCTTGCGTCCGATTTTTATGATGGAGCGGTATGGCTCGTCCTCTATCGGCAGGCCCCCGCATTCCGGTATTCTGGCTCTGGCATCTTCAAGCTCGCTTATTTGAATGAATGCGGGGAGGCGTTTTGTGAACCTCTCTATTTCTTCTATCGGTATCCCCATCGCTTTGCCAACTTCGCGAATGGCGGACCGGCCACGCAATGTGTTGTGGGTTCCGATCATGGCCACTTTATCGGCGCCGTAGGTTTCGTACACATAGTCGATGATCTCGCCCCGTTTGTTCCAGGGGAAATCGATATCGATATCGGGGCAGTCTTTCCGCTCCAGGTTCATGAACCGCTCGAAGTAGAGGTTATATTTGAGCGGGCATATATCTGTGATACAAAGGGCGTAGCAGACGATGGAGTTGGCGGCGCTGCCCCGCCCGACGGTCGGGACTCCTCGGCGTTTGGCTTCGTGGACAATATCCCACACCACCAGGAAATATTCGGCGAAATTCAGCTTATCTATCACGCAAAGCTCCTCTTCAAGCCGCTTTGTCACCTGCAGGGTCACAGGGTTGTAGCGCTGGTTGATCCCCTCAACGGAGAGCTTTAGCAACCTTGAATAAGGGGTCTCACCTCGCTTGAGAGGAAATTTCGGGAATTTTAGCCGGCCGATATCGAGCGTGACGTCGCACTCGTCGGCGATTTTGATTGTATTGCCGATAGCCTCCGGCGTTTCGGCGAACAGCCGCTCCATGGCTTCGGGCGGTTTCAGCCAGGCCTCCGGGTGCGCCGTGGCATACGGGGGGAGCTGGTTTATGGTGGTGTTGGTTCGTATGGCCGACAGTACCCGGTGGACTTCGTACCCCTCCGGGCCCGCGAAGTGGACATTGTTTGTGGCGACACATGGAAGGTCGAACCTTTTGGCGAGGCGAAGGGAATCGGCGATTTTCCGGCGGGAGGGGGTGTCACCATAATTGACCAGCTCGACATACAACCCCTCCCCGCGCCCTGCGACCCTGCATGCTTCAAGGACGGGCGGATCGGACGAGATAAGGACCACGTTCTCCGTAAGCTTCGCGGAGGCCATGGCGATCTCGAAATTGTCCTCATTCAGGCGCCGGTCTGTTATCACCCTGCATATCTCGCCATATCCGGCGATGTTGCGGGCTATGAGGATGATGTTGCGTGGAGCCTTAGCTCGTGGAGCCTTGGCTCGTGGCTGATCGATCACTGTTCCGAAAATGTTTTTCACCCCGGCCTCGCCCGCCACCCTCTGCGCCTCCACGGCGCCATACAGCCCGTTGGTGTCTGTAATGGCTAATGCATTCATATTAAAGGCTTTGGCCCGTCTAAAGAGGGCTTCTGGCCTGTCGGCCCCCGCCATCATAGAATAATACGAGTGGCAGTTAAGATGTATAAATTCCATTTTCGCCAAAATATCCCCAAAAAAAACCACAACCCATTATAGCGAAAATTAAACGAAAATATAAGACAAAAAAAAAGGGGAATGGAGGCCGTTTTTTGCGGCATATTTTTTATGAATATCTTTTTCCGGGAATAATATTTCACCCCGGAATATTGAAATTAACCCTTGCCCGCGAAATAAGCTTAACTTTTCCAGATATTTATAATATAATGTAACGTCATTAAGGGCGGGGATGCCTATTATAATGAATGCGACCAAACGCAGTCTGTTCTAATCTTTCGATAGCACAATTGCGTTTGAAGCTAATTCAATCAATTATTCTGAATGGGATCGATTGTGCTGGACGATAAAGAGCTTGTAAACGACATGGTTCAGGAATCGAAAGAGCATCTGGCCGCTATCGAGCCAGACCTTTTGGCGCTGGAGGAAAAAGGAAACGACACCCCCGCCGAGCTGATAAACCGCCTGTTCAGAGCTATGCACAGCATAAAAGGGGGTTTTTCCTTCCTTGGCCTTATGAAAATTTCCGATCTGGCTCATTCCATGGAAACAGTTATGGCCAGAGTGCGAGACGGTGAGCTATTTGTCAAACAAGAGATGGTGGACGCTCTTCTTGAAGGGGTCGATAAACTCGGCGGCTTGATCGACGATGCCAACAATTCCGAATCGGTCTCTATCGCTGATGAGCTGGTAAACCTTAAAGTGTTCCACACAGGGGGCGAACCAGAGGCCGAAACATCCAAAGAAACAAAAGAACCGGAGCCGGCCCCGGAACCGGACGAAGAGGCGCCGGTCAAGGCGATAGTAGCGGAGCCTGAGCCGGTCAAGGTGAAAAAAGCCAAAAAAACCAAAGCTGGCCAGAAGGCTCCTGCGGCAAAAGGGGCGGCGCATGCAAAAGGATCTGAATCTTTAAGGGTGAGGCTCGATCTGTTAAACCATCTTATGAATCTGGCCGGGGAGCTTGTTTTGGCAAGGAACCAGATTATAACCAAGATGAATCAAAAAGCGATCGACCTGGTGGCTGATGAAAACGCCATAGAAGAGATCGAGAATTTTATCATTCGTAAAACCGCGTCGTTCACCAATTCCATAAAAACGCATATGCAAACCGATCCCAAAGGGGATCATCTGCCGAACCTTGTTAAAAACGAGCTGGTGGGCGCCAGAAATCATATTTTAAATTTATTTTCAACCGCGCTTATAGATACGCCTGGTCTTAAATCGATTATCCAGCAGGTGAACCTTATCACAAGCGACCTGGAGGGGAGCGTGATGCGCACACGCCTGCAACCTGTCGGTTCTGTTTTTTCCAAGCTTCCGCGCATAATCCGCGATCTGTCCAAAACCCTGGGCAAACAGATTAAACTGGAGCTCGTTGGTGAAGAGGTGGAGCTGGATAAATCTATCGTGGAGGCCCTTTCGGACCCACTTGTCCACCTGATAAGAAACTGCGGCGACCATGCGATCGAACCACCGGATGAAAGAGGGGCGATAGGCAAAAACCCCGAAGGAACTGTCAGGGTTAGCGCCATCCACGAAGGGGATCAGGTGGTGATAGAAATATTCGACGATGGGCGGGGGATCGATCCTGAGAGAACAAAAGCCAAAGCGATAGAAAAAGGGATTTTATCGGAAGAAGAGGCGGAGACGATGAGCGATCAACAGGCCCAGGAGCTTATCTTTGCGGCCGGATTTTCCACGGCCCAGTCGGTTACCGGTGTTTCCGGAAGAGGCGTGGGGATGGATGTTGTGAGAACAAACGTGGAAAAGCTGGGTGGGTCGGTGGAAATTTCCTCCACATTGGGGAGCGGAACCGCAATGCGCCTGCATCTCCCCCTTACAATGTCGATTATCCCGACGCTCCTGGTGCGGGCGGGGAAAAGAACATTCGCCATGCCCCAATCGACCATAGAAGATCTCATTCGCATTCGCGCTTCCGAGGTGGCCAACCGGATAGAAAAACTGCGCGGTCAACCTGTGCTCAGGCGCCGTGGGAAGCTTTTGCCTCTGGTCAGGCTGGCCGATGTGCTGGAGATTGAAAGGATCGCCAGCTCCCCGGGGGAGGAGAAACTGTTTACAGATAAACGCGAAAGCCTGGTGGATAGAAGGCGCCAGCCGCTGGCCTCCCTTATGGAAGCCAGGCCGCAAGAAGCGCCCGTGGACGAAAAACTGGAAAAAGAGATCAAAAAACGGACAGGTGACGAGCGCAGGACAAACTATCTGAACGCGTTGCATGTCATGGTTTTAAAGGTTGGCGGCCACAGGTATGGATTAATCGTCGATGAGCTTCTCGACAATGAAGAGATAGTTGTTAAACCGTTGTCCGCGTTTATAAAAGAATGCGGCCACTATGCGGGAGCCACCATTTTGGGGAGCGGGACTGTGGCGATGATCCTGGACCCGGCGGGTATCGCGGAAAGAATCAAGATGAGTTTTTCCGCCGTGGAACAGGAGAATATGGCGGAGTTTGAGATGCGAAAAGAGAAGCAGGAGACCGAATCGCAAATTTTACTGTTGTTTAAAAACAACAGTAAAGAAATTTTCGCTTTAAACGTCGATCTGATTTCGCGGATAGTGAAAATCCCTGTGACCGATATAGAGTCAGTTGGCGCAAGGGAATTTATCAAACGCGATGGCGATTCGATGAGGGTGATAAGGCTGCACGACTATTTACCTATCACCCGGCCGGAATCGGCGACAAAGTTTGTTTACGTTATCATCCCGAAGCTGGTGCGCCACCCCATAGGAATTATCGCCAGTGAACCGCTCGACATCATCAGAAGCGACACGAAAATAAGCAGAGGCACCATAAACGGAACCGGCATTGTCGGCTCCGGCGTTATAGATGGCAAGCTGGTTATCTTTATCGATATCTACAGCCTTTTTGAAACCGCCGAACCGGAGCTTTACAAACAGGATACCGCAGGCTCCCGCCTGAAGGGCAAGCGCGTTCTTCTTGCAGAGGATACGGCTTTTTTCCGCACTGTTACCACCAAGTATTTAGAAGAAATGGGATGCGAGGTGGAGACAGCCGTTGACGGGGTGGCGGCCTGGGAAAAATTAAACAGTGGCAGGTCGTATGACATTCTCATAACCGATATCAATATGCCCCATATGAACGGCCTTGAGCTTACAAAAAAAATCAGGGCGTCGGCGGCGTTAAAATCTCTTCCGATAATTACATGCACCTCCATGGAATACGAAAGCGACAGAATCCTTGGGCTGGAAGCGGGAGTGGACGCATATGAGCTTAAACTCGACAAGGAGCGGCTTGTGAAGACATTGACGAAAACCTTGTCGGATAAAGGCAAGCTATGAGTTACAGACAATTTTTTTCGTTTTACCTGGGGCAAAACCTTTACGGGATAGACATCATGCTGGTGCGCGAAATAATCAACGATCCGCAAATCACGCCAGTTGATGGCGCGCGCGATATTGTGCGAGGATTATTGAACCTGCGCGGCCAGATTGTCACGGCCCTCGACCCGGCCACCCCCCTCGGCCTTGAAGAGACAAACCTGCTGACTGAAGACGCATATTGCATAATACTGAAAACCACCGAAGAGATTATCGCCATCGGCGCGTCTGGTGAGAGCGAAATCAAAACATCCGACGATATAGTCGGGTTCCTTGTGGACAGGGTGGGAGAGGTGTATGACGTCGAAGAACACGAGATAGAGCCGGCGCCATCGAACCTGAACGGAGCCGAGAGGAAATTGTATACAGGCGTTGTGAAACTAGACAATGGACTGATGATGATTTTAAACGTGCCGCTGATATTGTCGTAACCTTTATGAGCCGCGAAAGAGCTTGAGAACAAACTAAAGGATCAAAGAAAGTAAAACAGGGTGAATAATGAATGAATCTATTGTTGAGGATAAAAACGTAGAATCGAAAGAGGGGAGTGTGGCGAAATCTTCCAAGCCTTCCGGCGACAGCAAAATAAAACGAATTTTCACCGGATCGCTGTTGGGAAAGATCCAGCTTGCGACAATAAGCGTATTAATCGTTGCGTTTCTCGGTGTAGGGATGACTATCGACAGAAGCATAAACAAAGCCACAGACACTTTTACCAAAGAAATGGAAGACGCCAGCGAGAAGCTGGTGATAGATGGTGGAGAAAAACTGAACGCCACCAGGGCTGTAATAATGAAAAGTGGCGAAGCCACCAGCGTGACGCTTGCCAAGAAAGAGATGCAAGGGGTGGCCGATAGAGTGATAGACACTCTTAACACGCTGATGCTGCATCTTGCCGAAGACAGGGAGGCCCTGCACGAAGCCATCAGCACTTTTCGGGAAAAAACGTTACTCGATGAACAAATCATCACCCTCAATATTGTTGGGAGCGAGACTTTTTTCAAATCGAATGTGTTGGGAGAACCGATCAGCAAATATGTTACGGCGATAAAAGCGACCACCAGCTTGCAAAAAGCCGCGCTCAAAAGTGGTGAGCCTCAATATTCCTATAACTCCGATGAAATGATAATAGAGGGGGTCACCCCGATCAAGGTCTCCGAGGATTTTCATGGAACCGATTGCACCATTTGCCATGAAGCCCCGGTGGGCACTGTTTTGGCCGGTATCGAGGTTAAGATGGATGTCTTTACAATCGTCACAACCATGCTAAACGGCATTGAAGAGGCGAACACCGCAAGCTCCAAGGCGTTTCTTGAATATCAGGCGGAAACAGACAGATCCCGCAAAGGGATACTCCAGCAACTAAAAAGCGACATCTCCGATGTTTTGATTTTCCATAAGTTTCTGATGATAGGAACCCTCATTGCGCTGGTTATTGTATTGAGCTTTCTTATAATAAAAATCGTGATCAAGCCGATAAAAAACCTGGAAACCAGCTTTAACCATGTGGCCCGGAACGATCTCACCATGCGTGCGACAGCGTTTTCCTCGGATGAACTAGGAGAGCTGGCCAACAGCTTCAACACATTTGTGGAGAAGTTCCACGGCATTATTGAAGACCTTTCAGAAAAGACAACGTTTCTTTCCAGTTCTTCAAGAGACCTGTCGTCGGTATCGACCCAGCTCGCTTCCGGCGCTGAGGAGCTGGAAAGTCAATCGAAAGATTCGTCCCACGCGATATCCGAAATGTCTTCAAGCGTTGGCGGCGTAGCCGGTTCAATTGGAGAGATGTCCGACAACATAGGCTCTGTGGCGACTTCGATCAAGGAGATGAGCTCGACCTTGGGAGAGGTGGCGAGCAACTGCGCCAAGGAATCTGGCATTGCCGGCGAGGCGGACGAGCAGGCGAAAATGACTCGTGAGATAATGCAAAGGATGCTCACCTCCTCCAACGAGATCGGCCAGGTGCTTGATGTGATAAACGATATCGCCGCGCAGACCAACCTGCTTGCTTTAAATGCGACAATCGAGGCCGCCTCGGCCGGAGAGGCTGGTAAAGGTTTTGCTGTTGTTGCCAACGAGGTGAAGGAGCTTGCCCGTCAAACGTCCTCGGCGACGGAAGAGATCGGGCAAAAGATAGATGAGATGCAAAGCAGCACGAGTGAGGCTGTGAAGGCGATCGAATCGATATCGAGCGTTGTGGAGGAGGTCAGCTCTATCTCCAGCTCCATCGCCGCGGCCACGGAGGAGCAGTCTGCCTCAATAAACGAGATATCCCATTCCACGTCGACCGCTTCAAATTCCGCGACGGCGATATCGAAAGACGTGAGCCAGATGTCAGATAATATCGCAGTTGTTTCAGCTAATGTGCAGGAAGTGGACAAAACCGCGCAGAACACCGCCTCATCCGCATCGGAGGTGCTGTCTAGCACGGAAGCGCTGGCCGACGTTGCGACGAAGCTGAAAGAGATTGTGGGTCAATTTAAAACCTGACCTTTAAACTATTTTAAACAAACGCGGTTTTGGAGCCAGGGTTTGTCTGGCAGGCCGAACAGGCGCGAACATATGGAGATAGCAGGATGAAAAAAATGTCTTTCCGAATGCAATTAGGTTTTTTGGGTGTTTTCGGGATTGGTGTTTTAGTTGTTGTTGGCTTTACCGCAGTAAACAATTTACGTTCTGTCGAGGCGGACTGGAACAGTTTTCTGAACATAGTTCAGGCCAAGCAGAAGTTTTTGATAAACATAAGAACCAAGGCTGGGTATGGGGGCGCGATCCACAGCTTCAAGAATTACGTTCTGCGGTCTAAACAAAAATATCTGGATAACTATCAAAAACAGGCGGATGCCGTTATCGCCAATGTGAACGCGTACCGCGCATTGGGGAACCTCACCGGGGCCGAGGTGGAGGCTCTTGAAAAGATTGAGGAATTTGCAGAGGCGTATAGAAAGGGGATTTTAACAACACGCGATCTTATCGCCGAAGGTAAAACAGTAAAGGAGATAGACAGCGCCGTCAAGATAAGCGACAAGCCGTATCTTAACGCTTTAACCACGTTGTCAGACGAGCTTGAAAACGCCACAAAAAGCCACACGGTAGCCTTGAGCGAACAGATTGAAGAGGTGGTTTATTTCCTGGTCATATTCATTCCCGTCGCCATCGTCATTCTTTTCGGTGTGGGGTTTAAAATAATACACGGCATCATCAAGTCTATAAACCATGTCACTGTCAGCCTTCACGATATGAGTGAAGGAAAAGGGGATTTGACGCAAAGGTTGCCAGAAAACAAGCATGATGAAATAGGAAATCTGGCCCATTGGTTTAACCTGTTTATCGATAAAATACAGCGCTTGATCCTGGAAATAGAGGAAAATACCATCACCCTGGCAACCTCATCCAAAGCGTTGTCCGCCGCATCTACGCAGTTGGTCTCCGGCGCTGAGGAGCTGAAAAGTCAATCGAAAGATTCGTCCCACGCGATATCCGAAATGTCTTCAAGCGTTGGCGGCGTAGCCGGTTCAATTGGAGAGATGTCCGACAACATAGGCTCTGTGGCGACTTCGATCAAGGAGATGAGCTCGACCTTGGGAGAGGTGGCGAGCAACTGCGCCAAGGAATCTGGCATTGCCGGCGAGGCGGACGAGCAGGCGAAAATGACTCGTGAGATAATGCAAAGGATGCTCACCTCCTCCAACGAGATCGGCCAGGTGCTTGATGTGATAAACGATATCGCCGCGCAGACCAACCTGCTTGCTTTAAATGCGACAATCGAGGCCGCCTCGGCCGGAGAGGCTGGTAAAGGTTTTGCTGTTGTTGCCAACGAGGTGAAGGAGCTTGCCCGTCAAACGTCCTCGGCGACGGAAGAGATCGGGCAAAAGATAGATGAGATGCAAAGCAGCACGAGTGAGGCTGTGAAGGCGATCGAATCGATATCGAGCGTTGTGGAGGAGGTCAGCTCTATCTCCAGCTCCATCGCCGCGGCCACGGAGGAGCAGTCTGCCTCAATAAACGAGATATCCCATTCCACGTCGACCGCTTCAAATTCCGCGACGGCGATATCGAAAGACGTGAGC
>UOGE01000097.1_pt1 | contig 53487 bp, 45 predicted proteins | sample 1989811 | NCBI WGS metagenome assembly UOGE01 (sample SAMEA4712198, study PRJEB27164) | hydrothermal vent metagenome | biome: marine basaltic hydrothermal vent biome; feature: marine hydrothermal vent; material: mineral | place: Pacific Ocean | collected 2011-06-14/2011-07-23 | depth 1691 m | reverse complement strand
TCTCCGGAGGGATACCTGGCCCGCCGGTTAACGGCACACCCCATTCCGGCGTGATAGTCTCCACTCTGGGCGGCCTGTCCGGATTATCTTCTGCAGACAGGAGAATGCAGGGCAACACAATGGCGCACGAAATGGGGCACTATTACGGATTGTTCCATACGGCCGAGAGCTCCGGGCAAAGTTTTGACCCGATTTCAGACACTCCCCAATGCGGAGCCTCCAGAGACTCCAACGGGGACGGCAAGGTGAGCCCCGAAGAGTGCTCCGGCGCCGGGGGGGACAACCTGATGTTCTGGCAGGCGCCGGTATCGGGACTGCAAACCAGGTTAACCGCCGGCCAGAGATTTGTGCTTGGGCGAGCCGCAAATTTCTATTAAAAAAATGATAAATATTTTCCGGAGGATAAAAATGAAAACAATAATAACCGGCCTGCTTGCGATAACCGTGATGGCGGCGAGCGCATTCGCCGGGAACCCGGATACAAGGGCCAACCTGATATCTCTCTTTTCAGACAGGCACTACACGGCCGATGAAGAGGCTATTAAAAAAGCCGGCGAAGACGTGCCGGGCACATTAAAGGAAATGGCGGGCGACGAGAGCCTGTTGACATTTATCCGTATGCGCGCCGTCAACGCGCTTGGGTTTTTTAGTAACGAAGACGTGGGAGAGTTCCTGCAAGCCACCGCCAGCTCCAGCGTAACCCGGGTAGGTATTCGAAGCGAGGCCATAACAGCCCTAAGCAATTCACAAGGAGACAAATCCACAAAGTTCATCGCCGGCTTTTTGAAAGATAGCGATACACTCATGCGAAGTAGCGCGGCCAACTCCCTAAGGCGGGTCGGGTCGCCCTCGGCCAAGGCGGCCCTGCGCCAGGTAGGAGGCGATGATGGCGGAGCTTCAACGCTGAAACCACTCGATTAAGAAAAACCGGGGCCGGGCTAACCGGGGCCGGGGGTTATTCGGGGTCGGGCTAACCGGGGCCGGGGGTTATTCGGGGTCGGGCCTATCGGGGTTGGGCTAACCGGGGCGGAGCCTATCGTGTTGGTGTGAACCGGGGCGGGCTAACCGGGGCGGGGTTAATCGCCGGTCGGTTGCTGGAACGGTATAAACGTTTTGGGCCCTTCATACCTGGCCGCCACCTTTTCAAATCTTTCGCGGAATTCCTCCGGCGAGAGGTTTGTTTCGTCTGCGAGCCGCGCAATATTGCTATCGTTTTCAAAATCCTCTTTTTTGAGGCGGATCATATATTCGAGGGCCATCTCATAAGCTTCCGTGTGGATGTCGACCATCCTGATTTTTGTGCGGCCTGTTTCGGGGTCGAGTACGCTGTAGAACGGGATAGGCATGCACCGCCCGTCCTGTATCGTCACCATATCGCCGGAGCCTCCCAGCAGGGCGTGTTTCGCCGCCGCGAACCCTAGCTCTTTTGTATACTCGATGTCAAAGGGGGTCGGCTCCACGCACCGTAGCTCGTATCCTATGTCTTTATCCACAATTGTGGTTTTGATATTCAGGGTGGCCAGCTCTGCGCGGACGGCGTTTTTCACAACCTTCCCAAAATCGATCTCCGAAAGCCTGGGGTGCCCATGTTCGTCATATTCGAGCTGGCCCATTTTTTCGAGCTCCTCGGCGGTAAGCTTTTCGGCCAGCCCCTCCGCCAGTATCGCCACGCCATAATCGCGCCCGGCGGCTTTACGTTTTATGATCGCTCCCACAAGGGTATCGATAAGCCATTGGAAATCGAGATGACGCTCGGCGCATTCTTCGGGGATAACGGTCAGCGTGGCGCCCGAAGATTTCCCCAGGCCAAGGGCAAGATGCCCCGCCTTGCGCCCCATGGCCACAACGAAATACCAGCGCCCGGTGGTTTTGGCGTCGCTCATGATGTTCTTTATTATGCTCACCCCGAAATGCCTGGCCGAAGCGAAGCCGAAAGTGCGAATCCCGTGGGGGAGGTTGATGTCGTTATCGATGGTTTTGGGGACATGGATCACCCGCAGTTGCCCCAGGGCCATCTGAGCCACCTTATGAGCGGTGAAACATGTGTCGTCCCCTCCGATGGTGATAAGGCAGTTAACCCCAAGCCTGTTTAACGAATCGAGGACAACCTCAAGGTCCGCCTCTTTCCTGGTGGGGTTGGCGCGCGAAGTGCGCAGTATGGAGCCTCCCTCGAAATGGATCACGGAGACATCGTTTGTCTGTAGTTCCCGCACGTGGGAAATGTCCCTTTTCATAAGATGGGCAAAGCCGTCCATAATGCCAAGCACATCTGCGCCATGATTACGAAGCTTGATGGTGGCGGCGCGAATGACGCTGTTTATCCCGGGGGCCGGCCCTCCGCCGACCAGGATTCCAACTTTCAATTTTTCCATACTTCCACTTTTTCAAAGACCAACTATATATAGTGAGCGCCCCGTAGTCAACCGCCGACTGGCTGATACTCACTATGCCCGCATAAAATGAAAAGGGCGCGAAAGGCCTGCCGGGGGCCATCCTGACTTAAAAATCAGGGCCGTAAGCTTCGGTTGGTTTACTTCGATAAAGGATAGACGTATAGTTAATGAGCGCATGTCTGGTGGATGGAAATGGCCCAGCATACCGGATTGTGTTGTTGTAAGTAATTATATCGGAACATAGGTGCATGAGTAAGCGACGGGCTACAGATCGGCTAAGCGTCAGAATAAATGCGCTTATTCTTATCTTTATTTTCCTTCCCGCCACCCTGGTTGTTTTTCATTATAAAAACAGGCTCGATGTCGATCTTAAAAGAGAGATCACAGCCGAAATAGCCGGCCAGGTGAAGGAGAGAGCCGACAGGATCATCAGCGCTTTTGAATTTTCCACTGTTAAAGTCTCCTCTGCCGTGGAGCATATCAACGTGTTCGTGAACACCAACCTTGAAGAATCGATGAAGCTGGTATCCGGCCCCCCTTCGGCCAGGTTTTTTAAAAGCGTAATGCACAACAATCTTGTGGCCGATTTGAAAACGGAATTAAAAAGTAGCGATCAGTTCCTCCAGTACAGGCTGATAAACACAACAGGGGACGAGATCATAAGAATAGAGAGAAGAGGCGAAGATGTGGTGGAACTGCCGATTGACAAGCTACGCAACAGGGGTGACAAGCTGTATTTCAAGCATATTCTGGAAAACGTAAAGCCCGGCCCGCACGTAATGCGCCCCACGCTAGCAAGGGTGGATGGCAAAATCGCCACGCCGCGCTCCCTTATATTTCGCATAGGTAAACAGGTCACATTAAAAAATGGAAAACCGCTGGGGATTATCGTTTTAGACGTAAGCGCAAACCTGATCTTCGGCTCGGAATTGTCGGAGAAAAGCTCCGGCTTTCTGGTGATCGACGAAGAGGGGACCTATTTGCATCATTGGGATGAAAAAGTTCTTTATGGCAAAGACCTTGGGTTATCGGCCAACATCCTTAAAGAAGAGCCGGAGCTTAAAATCAATCTGGATAAGCAGGATTCCAGAATCCATTGGGATCCTGAACTGAAGGAATACAGGCTCTGGCGCAAAGTGTTTTACATGCCTCATACTGACTCGAAATATATTGTGTTGCTAAAGCGCATACAGGAATCGCAGGTCATGTCGCCCTGGGGTTCCACGATCGACAGCGCTGGTATGGCGATTTTGCTTATCGCCATTCTAAGCATGGTGGCTATCTTCGTGGCGATGAACAGGGAGCTAAGGCCGCTTAACCAACTGGTGAAATCGATCAAGAGGTTTGAAATCGGCGAGCTGACAGCGCGAGCGAACATCACCACCAGAACGGAAATCGGGGAGATAGGTAAAGCCTTTAACGATATGGCGGAGAAACTCGAAAGCAATATAAATCGTATTACATTGCTCCACGAAATTGCGGAGGAGGCCAACAGCGCCGCAAGCGTTTTCGAAGTGATGCAAAAATGCCTGGAAAAAGTGTGCGCTCACACCGGGTGGGGTATTGGGCATGTCTATTTCCCCAATTCCGCCGGTGTTTGCGTTTCGTCAGAGATATGGCATTCGTATAATCCTGAAGAATTCAAACCCTTTATCGATCTGACGCGCAAATCCTCCTTTCCGCCGGGCATTGGCCTTCCGGGGCGCGTATTTCAAATTGGTAGCCCGGTCTGGATAGAAAGGATTGATATGGACTCCAACTTCCCCAGGCAAAAAGTGGCGGATGAAATCGGGATACAGTCGGGCTTTGCGTTCCCAGCCCTGGAAGGGGACAAAGTGGTGGCCGTTCTGGAGTTTTACAGCATCAAAAGGGTGGAACCTCAAAAGATGACTCTCGACCTTGTGAAACACCTGGGGGTCATGCTGGGGCGCGTCACCGAACGCAAAAGGGCCGAAAATTCATTGCGTATAGCTCATGGAGAAATCACCAGCAAGGCGGCCCAGCTCGCCCAGGCCAATAGCGAGCTGACAGAATATGCCTATGTTGTCTCTCACGACCTCAAGGCCCCCCTTCGCGCGATCAGGACCTATGCCCAGTTCCTGTCGAAAGACCTCGAAGGCAAGCTCCAGGAAAAACAGAAATTGTATATAGAAAACCTTAACGAGGCTGTGCGGGATGGATCCCAGATGATCGACGACCTGCTGGCGCTTTCACAGATAGACAAAACACCCGAACCGGGCGTTACAATAAACCTTGAGGAATTGTTGCTGGAGCTTGTTTCTTCGCTTGGTTTGCCCGATAATGTGGTGGTGAAACTTCCGAAAAGCAAAGCGACGGTTTATGGAACTCCTGTTCTTTTAAGGCAGATATTTCTTAACCTTATCAGCAACGCCGTAAAGTTTAATGAATCCGGGAACATAGCTATCGAAGTCGACATACGAAGCGCTGGTAGCGGACATATCGAGATATCGGTCAGCGATAACGGTATCGGCATTGAACCACATTTTTTTGATAAAATATTCAAGGTTTTCGAGCGGCTCCATTCATCAGATGAATACGAGGGGACCGGTATAGGCCTTGCCATTGTGCGAAAGGCGGTGATTAAATCGAATGGCTCTATTCGCGTGGAGTCGGAATTGGGAAAAGGGGCGACGTTTTTTATCAACCTTCCCGGGGCTTTATAAAAGAGGAAAAACTGATGGGAGAAAAAAAACTTGTGGTCTTAATGGCGGAAGATAATAAACACGACAGGCTGGCCACCGAACGCGCCTGGGAAGAGCTTAACATCACAAACCCGCTGGTCATCGTAAACGATGGGGAACAGATCCTGGACTATCTGTATAAACGCGGGAAATTCAGCGAGCCGGGCGCGGCCCCCAGGCCTGGCATTGTTTTGCTCGATATCAAAATGCCCAGAGTGAATGGAATAGAAGTTCTAAAACACATTCGTGATAGCGATAAATTCCACCAGCTTCCGGTGATTATGCTCACATCGTCGAAGCTGGAAGAAGACCGTTTAAAAAGCTACAACATGGGCGCCACCGCGTATATTGAAAAACCGCTGGATTATGAAAATTTTACCGCCGCGATAAAAGCGATTAACATGTTCTGGACACTGGTTGAGCTTCCGGGGTGAGAAAGTGAGCCCCGACAGCCAAGCCCCACCCCTTAGAATCCTGCTGGTTGAAGACAGCAAGCACGACAGGTTCGCTTTCCGTGAGGCGCTGGCCAGGAGCGACGTTGAAATCGTTGACTGCGTGAGGGCCGAAGAGGCGCTGGAGAAGCTCCATAGTAACCCTGGCTCATTCGATCTGGTGGTGAGCGATTACAAATTGCCGGGGATCTCGGGCCTGGAATTCCTTCGAAAACTGATGGACGATAAAATGGATCTACCGCTGATCCTGCTTACTGGCAGTGGCTCGGAACGAATAGCCGTGGAAGCGTCGCGGGTGGGGGTGGACGATTACATAGTGAAGGATCCCCATGGAGAGTATTTGAACCTGCTCCCGACCACCTTGCCCCTGGTTGCGCAAAAGCACAGGGATCGTGTCGCCCGAATGAAGGCGGAACAGGCCCTGCGCGAAAGCGAGATAGAATATCGGAGCCTCTTTGAATATGCCAGCGACGCTATTTTTATTATCGCCCCCGACACAAGATTTATTCTTCAGGCAAACAAAGTGGCGTCTGCTCAATTGGGATATACCAATGAAGAGTTATTATCGATGCGAATAGACGACATAAATATCCTGGCTTCGGCCGAAGAACATCATGCCGCCATCGAGAAACTTAAAAAAATGAGTAGCGTCATATTTGAAACCAGGAGCAAGAGGAAAAATGGCGAGCTTATCGACGTGGAGGTAAGTAGCCGATTCATTCAATACAGCGGCAAAATGGTGATTCAAAGCTTCGTCCGCAACATCACCGAGCGTAAAAGAGCGGAGGAGCGGCTCAAACTGGCGTCCAATGTGTTTGAAAACATCATGGAAGGGGTGATGGTGACAGATTTTAACGCCATGATTGAATATACAAACCCGGCTTTCACAAAGATCACCGGTTATACCGCCAGCGAAGTCATAGGGAAAAAGCCGAACCTGCTCAAATCGAAACTTCATGACAAGCCTTTCTATCGGGATATGTGGAGATCTCTCCTTACCAAAGGTAACTGGCAAGGAGAGATATGGAACCGCCGCAAAGACGGGGAATCCTATCCCGAATGGCTCACCATCACCGCCATCAGGGATGAGGGTGGGAAAACAACCCAGTACGCCGCCATTTTCCACGACATCACGGAGTTAAAACGAGGCCAGGAAGAGATTAAATATCAGGCGTATCACGACGCGCTCACCGGCCTGCCCAACAGGCTTCTTTTTCACGACCGGCTGTTGCAGGCCATTGGTCACGCCAGGCGAAATGAAAGTGAACTGGCCATTTTATTTTTGGATCTCGATAATTTTAAAAAAATTAACGACGGCCTGGGGCACGAGGTGGGCGACCTTATGCTCCAGGGGGTGGCCACCCGGCTCATCAGTTCCCTTCGGGAAGAGGATACCGTCTCCCGTTTTGGCGGAGATGAATTCACCATTATCCTTGAAAACTTTGATGAGGCGGAGGACACAAGCCTGGTGGCGCAAAAAATAATAAAATCGTTATCGGAACCATTTTTATATCAGGGTTTGAAGCTGTTTATTACGACAAGTATCGGGATCACCCTTTTTCCTGAAGATGGCGACAGCGTGGAAAAACTATTGAAAAACGCCGATATGGCCATGTATCGCGCAAAAGAACATGGGGGAAACACTTATCAGTTTTTTACGAATGAGATGAACCTGAAAGTGATCGAGCGGTTTAAAATTGAGGACGACCTGCGTAAGGCGGTTGAGAATGAAGAATTTCTGATCCATTACCAGCCAAAGGTTGACCTTAAAACCGGGTCGATCATCAGCATGGAGGCGCTGGCCCGATGGCAAAAGCCAACCGGCGAAATAGTCTCCCCGGCGGAGTTTATTCCTGTGGCGGAAGAGACAGGCCTTATCATACCGATAGGGGAATGGGTTTTGCGCGAAGCATGCGTGAGAACAAAAGCCTGGTGCGACAAGGGATACGGCCCACTCAAGGTCACCGTAAACCTCTCCACAAAACAGTTCCACGATGAAAACCTGATAAACAGCATAAAAAAAGTCCTGGACGAAACCGGCCTCGACCCTCGGTATCTGGAGCTTGAAATCACCGAAAGCTCGATGATGGCTGATGTCGATAAAAATGTATTGGCCCTTCAATGCCTTAGCTCTATGGGAATAAGGCTGGCTATCGACGATTTTGGCACCGGCTATTCCTCCCTTAGCTACCTCAGGCGTTTCCCCATCAACACCCTTAAGATAGATAGCTCCTTTGTTAAAGAAGCGCCGGGAGATAATGACGCGGAATCGATAGTGCAGGTGATTATCGCCATGGGGCATTCCCTCAACCTTTCGGTGGTGGCGGAAGGTGTGGAGACCAGGGAACAGCTGGAGTTTTTACGCAAACATAAATGCGACGAGATGCAGGGGTTTTACTTTAGCAAACCTCTGCCTGAAGCCCGGTTTGAAGCGTTGCTTAAAAAAAAAGAGACCTTGAGCTAGGCTGGAACCCATAAATAAACCTAACCCTCTAAAGCTCTCTTTCTATACCCCCTGATATCTTCAAGCATAAGCGACAGCGCGGGGATCAGAATAAGCGTAAAAAATGTGGAGACGGTAAGCCCCCCCACTATGGCCGCCGCAAGGCCCGAATATAATTCCGACCCGGCGCCGCCCCGAACCACCAGCGGCGCCAACCCTAAAACAGTGGTGATCGAGCTCATGAAAATCGGGCGAATGCGCGTCCTGACAGATTCCACAATCGCCTCGTGGTCTGTCATCTGGTTTTCGCGTTTATTACGTATCGCCTGATGCACAAGAAGTATCGCGTTGTTGACGACTATACCGGCGAGGATAATAAACCCCAGCTGGGTCAGCACGTCGAGCTTGTTATGCGTCACAAGCACCCCCAGAATAGCGCCGGAGGCGGCCAGAGGAACGCTGAACATTATCACAAGCGGATAGAGAAAAGATTCAAACAACGCCGCCATCAACAGATAGATAATCACAATCGCAAGAGCAAAAGAGCCAGCAAGCGCGGCGTCGGTCATCTCCAGGTCTTTCGCGTGGCCCGAAACAGAGATCGAATAGCCAAGGGGCATCTTCTGGCGGATCGAGCTCAAAACTTTTTCCTCGACCGCCTCCATAAGGGCTTCCAAAGGTATGTTCCCTTTTTTTGTAACCTTAATGGTCACCGCCCGGTCCATTTCTATGTGGTTGATCTGTGTCGGGCCTATCGCCTCCACCACTTTCGCCACCGAGTCGAGCCGCACTCCGGCCCCGTTGACGCTGTAAATGGTCACCTCTTCAAGGGAGCCTGCGTCGACAATTTTTTCTTCCGCACCCTTGATCACAATGTCCACCTCCTCGCCGCCAACTTTAAAAAGAGTCGCCTTTTTTCCCGCCACCAGCGATTCCACAACCTCGGAGATATCCTGCACTGAAAGGTCAAGGTCGGCCGCGCGCTCCCTGTCTATCACCACCCGTAACTCCGGGTTGCCCAGCTCCAGGTTGTCACGGGCGAAAGCCACCCCTTCCACTTCGAACAGTTTTTTATTGATCTCCCTGGAGTATTCTGCGATTTTATCAAGCTCAAGGCCCCGCACCTCTATCTCCATATCCGACCCGAAAACCCTGGAAAAGAGCGAGCTCTGGAACGCGCGCACATTTTTAAAGCCGGGGGATCCGGCGATCGCCTTGTTTATCTTTGCGGCCGCTTCGGACATGGCCAGGCGATATTCATCTTTTACACGGATGCCAATGCCGTTGAACCGCGCCGAAACAACATGGAACATATATTTCACTTCGGGTAAAGCGATGACTTTTTCCGCCACCGCGTCTGAATATTTGCGAGCCGTCTCCAGGTTGGAGCCGACGTGGGGCGTGAAAAATATAAATATCAGGTTCCGGTTTCCTTTTGGCAGATATTCGCGCTTTGGCGCCAGCGGCAAAGTGGCGAGAGCCATAAGTGTGATGACTAAAACCACCACTCCCTTTTTAATCATGGAGCCCCTGGCAAGATACGCCGCAAAGCCTGTGAAAAAATTTGCCACTTTTCCGGCGACCCAGTCGATCACGTTCCAGAATCTCGAATCCCTTTTCGATTCAAGCATCCCAAGCTCCAGGTAATGCGATGCGAAAGCGGGAATCACCGTGACCGATACAATCAACGAGACCACCACCGAGCATGAGATCGCAATGGCGATATCCTTGAACAATTGCCCCGCCTCCTCCCTCACGAACATGATGGGAATAAAGACGGCCAGCGTGGTGAGGGTGGAGGCCAGCACGGCCCCCCACACCTCCCCCGCGCCACTTAGCGCGGCTTCCATTCGCCCTTTACCCATCTGCAGGTGGCGGTATATGTTTTCAAGAACGACTATTGCGTTATCGACCACCATCCCGATGGCGAAAGCCATCCCCGCAAGGGAAACTATGTTAAGCGACCTGTCGAAAACGTTTAGCAGGATAAAGCCGGACAGCAAGACAATGGGAATAGAGACGCCAATAGCCCCGGCGCTTCTGAAAGAGCGGAGGAAAAGGATCAGCACTCCCACCGCCAGAAGAGCCCCCAGGGAGAGGTTAGAGGTCACAAAGCTTATCGACTCCCAGATATAGTCTGAAGAATCGTAGCTTTCATAAATCGCCAGACCTTTTGACTTCATCTCCCTGTTCATTTTCTCAAAGGTCGCTTCAAGCTCCTCTATCACCTTTATTGTGTTGGAGCCAGATTTTTTAACGATTCCGAAAGCGATGGCCGGATGCCCCATAATACGGACCATGGAGGTCCGCTCCTTGAACGTGTCATACACTTTTCCCACATCGCGTAAATATACGGGGGAGCCCCCAGCCCCCTTGGAAACAATAACGGATTCGATATCTTCAATACTTGTAAACAGGCCGACAGTGCGCACCAGATATTTTCGTTTGCCGATATCAATGTGCCCCCCCCGCACGTTGAGGTTCTCCCGTGACAAGGCCATCCGCACATCCTGCACCACAAGCCCCCTGGCGCCAAGAGCCTCGAAATCGAGGACCACACGTATCTCCCTCTCCTCACCCCCATACACGCGCACCTCCGCCACCCCCTCCACCCGCTCCAGCCAGGGGACGATGAAGTCCTTGGAGAACTGGCGCATTTTATCGACCTGCATTTTCCCCCTCAAAGAGGCCCAGTAGATCGGCCTCCTTTCGGAGCTTGTGCCAGCGATAACAATCGGAAGCTCCGCCTCTTCAGGCAATTCGCGCACTCTCCCCAATCGCTTTATAATATCGATAACGGCGATATCCTTGTTCACGCCCCATTCGAACTCCAACTCCACGTTGGAGCGGCCTTCACTCGATTGGGAGACAATGCGCTTCAACCCCTCCACAGCCTGGAGTTTCTCTTCGATGGGGATTGTTATCTGCTCCTCCACCTCTTGCGGGGCGGAGCCGGGATAGTTTGTCTGGATACGTATCTCCGGCTTGTCGACAGTGGGGGTCATCTGGATCGGAATCGTGCGCAAGGAGACGAACCCGAAAAGGATCATGAACAAAATGGCGACGGTCACCTTTACCGGGTTCTCAATGGAAGCGCGTATAAGCCACATCGGTATTTACATCTATCCCTGAAAATATTTATTATAAGCGGATCCCTTTGATTTTCGTCTTAATCCATGAATGAATCAAGCGCTAGATTGTAAATATGCTTTTTCGCCATGCAAATAAGCGGGTGCGTTTTCGTCTCGTCTGATAAAGTGTTGTGATGCCTGAAAAAAAGCCGACTTTATATCTGATCGACGGGGCGGGGTTCTATTTCCGCGCGTTTTTCGCCATCAGGGATCGCCTTACCAACGCCAGGGGAACGCCGACCAACGCCGTGTACGGCTTTGCCCTTATGATAAAAAAAATAATAAAGGAGAGGGCGCCCGATTATATTGTGATGACCCTCGACAGCAAGGAAAAAACTTTCCGGCATAAAATGTACGACCAGTACAAAGCCAACAGGCCGCAAATGCCGGACGATCTGGCGGCCCAGCTCCCGTTGATCGATCGCCTGATAGATGGCTATAACATCGCAATTTTGCGCGTTCCCGGATGGGAAGCGGACGACCTGATCGGCTCTATCTCCAGAAAAGCGGCGGATAAAGGTTTTGACGTGGTGATAGTCTCCTCCGACAAAGACCTGATGCAGTTAGTCGGCCCTCAGGTCAGCATGTTCGATTCCATGAAGGACAGGGATATCGGGCCTGATGAAGTTATGGAAAAATTTGGTGTGGCCCCTGAAAAAGTGACAGACATTCTGGGATTAATGGGGGACACCTCGGACAATATCCCGGGTGTGCCCGGGGTGGGGGAGAAGACCGCCACAGCCCTTATCAAAGAGTATGGCGACATGGAATCTGTTTTGATGGCGGCGAAAGATATGAAAAAGAAAAGGCTTCGCGAAAACCTGATGGAGTTTGCCGACCAGGCCAGGCTGTCGAAGGAGCTTGCGACGATAGCGACCGACGCGCCGATAGAGATTGACACTGATTCGTGGAAAACCAGAGAGGTTGACGACGAAAAACTGACAGAGCTTTTCGCGGAGCTTCAGTTCAACACACTGCTGAAAGATCTGAAGGCATCCGGCCCAAAAACGCCGAGGGATTATGAATGCGTCCTCACTGACGCGGCGTTTAAAAAAATGATCGGGGAGATGCGGGGGTCTGCCGGGTTCGCGGTCGATGTGGAGACGACGTCGATAAACCCCATGAACGCCCGACTTGTGGGAATAAGCTTTTCGGCGGAATCCGGGGTGGCCTACTATCTCCCTTTGCGCCACGACTACGAGGGAGCGCCGGATCAACTGCCGCTGAAAAATATTTTGCCCGATTTAAAAAAACTGCTGGAAGACGAAGATATCCCCAAGTTCGGGCAGAATATTAAATACGACATGATTGTCCTCGCCTCGGAGGGGATAGATGTGAAGCCGGTCGGGCTCGACACCATGATCGCGTCGTATCTGTTAAATCCGGCGGGAAAGCATAACCTCCTAACGCTGGCCATGGAAAACCTCGGGGTGAGCATGGTTGAATATTCCGATGTGTGCGGCAAGGGCGCGAAGCAAATCACGTTCAACAAGGTGGAGCTGGAAAAGGCGGTTGAATATGCCGCAGAAGACGCGGACATCACATACAGGCTTGTGAACCTCCTGGGGCCGAAGATCGAGGAAGAGGGGTTTAATGAGCTTATGAACAGCGTAGAGACCCCCCTCATAGATACGCTGGTGGAGATAGAGCGAAACGGGGTGCTTCTGGATAAAGACGCGCTTCTGGAATTATCCGTTGTGATGGGGGACGACATCAGGTTTCTGGAAGAAAAGATTTATAAAGAGGCTGGGGAGGAGTTTAACTTGAACTCTCCAAAACAGCTTGGCCATATCCTTTTTGAAAAACTGAAACTCCCCGGCGGACGCAAAACCAAAACAGGTTTCTCGACAGGGCAGGACACGCTGGAATGGCTTATGGATAAGAGCGATCTGCCACGATACATGCTGGAATACCGCCAGCTGGCCAAGCTTAAAAACACATATGTCGACGCACTGCCCCGGATGATAAACGAAAAAACGGGACGCATCCACACATCGTTTAACCAGGCGGTCACCCAGACCGGCAGGCTCTCCTCCTCCAACCCCAATCTGCAAAACATCCCGATCCGCACGCCGCTTGGGCGAAAGATCAGAAAGGCTTTCATCGCGCCCGAAGGGCATGCGCTGATCTCTGCCGATTATTCGCAAATAGAGCTTCGCCTGCTGGCCCATTTCTCCCACGAAAAAACGTTGATAGAAGCATTCCATAACGGGGAGGACATACATAAAAGCGCCGCGGCCGACATTTTCGGGGTGGCGCCCCCTTTTGTCACAGACGATATGCGAAGAGTGGCGAAGACCGTGAACTTCGGCGTGATATATGGCCAAACGGCGTTCGGCCTGGCGACCGAGCTTAAAATACCCAGGGGAGACGCCCAGAAATATATAGACAGCTATTTTGATAAATATCCTGGAATAAAAATATATATAGACAAAACTATTGAAGAGACAAAGAAGCTGGGATACGTGTCTACACTGCTGGGCAGGCGGCGGCCTTTGCCCGATATCAACGCCTCCAACAGGCAGGCGCGTAACTTTGCCGAAAGAAACGCGGTCAACACGCCAATGCAGGGGAGCGCCGCCGATCTTATCAAGATGGCGATGATAAACATCGGGCGCAGGCTAAAAGAGGAAAACTTTAAAACCAGAATGACCCTCCAGGTTCACGATGAACTGGTCTTCGAAACGCCGGAGAGCGAAATTGCGCAGGCATCGGAAATGGTGAAAACCGAAATGGAAGGGGTGTGGGAACTGGACGTGCCACTGATCGTTCAAGTGAACTCCGGCAAAAACTGGGACGAGGCGCACTAGCCCCGTAATTCCCCACATATCGATAGTTCCGCAATAAATGGGAGGCTGGGCCTGCCTTAAAGGCGATAAATAAAAAACTGTGCGATTCTTCCTTGATATTGCCATCATATCTGGGCAAAATACTCTTCAGTGGGCGATTAACTCAGCGGGAGAGTGCCACCTTCACACGGTGGAAGCCACTGGTTCGAGCCCAGTATCGCCCACCATTATCCCCCCCCCCATCGTTACAGGCAGGGCTACGCTTTTTGCAATAAAAATAAATTCTATCCCCGAAGGCCGAATCTTTTCCTGAACCGCTCCACCGCCACATGCTTTCCATACGTTGCAAGTATGTTTTTTCTTGCCTCATTGGCCATCTGTTTCCTTTGCTCCGCCGATGAATTTACAACTGTTTCTATCGCCCGGGCAATCATCGAAGGTGATGAAAAACCGCACTTTTGATCCACCGCGTAAAACCGGGGATCGCTACAATAATACTGGTCGACCTCTGTGTGATCTATCAGCCAGAAGGAGCCATCTTTAAGAACGCTTTTATGCCCGCCCCAATAATTGGCCATTACCGGAGTTTTGGCCATTGTGGCCTCCGCCACCGGAAGGCCGAGCCCCTCCCCAAGGCTTGCGGTTATATACACGTCGCACCCTTGATACATGGCCAGCATGCTTTCGCGCTCCATATCTTCTGTGATAATAAATATATCCTCCCTGGGCGCTCTCCACTGGCAACGCCGGGAGGTTTTTATATAAAGCCGGGCCGTATCGGGGTTTGGAAACGCAAGCATGTATCCCTCCATCAAAAGGTGGAACCCTTTCCTGAAATGAGGCTCCCCGCATGAGAAAAATTTTACAGGCCCGTCATAAACCCAATCGGTCTTTTGCGGCGGGCTGTCAATTTCGAGAGCTGGAGGTAAAAACAAAACAGGAATATTGACCCCGCTATTAATTAAAATATCGTGGACATGCGAAGTGGTGACCCACGCCTCGTCGAAGCTGTTCAAATTTTCCACCCACCCTTTCGGGTAGCGGCTCCACTCATGCGCCGGCAGAGCGATGTTAAACGCTCCCGGTATCGGCCTGAAGTTTAAACCGATGGTGTTATGCAAAACTGTCTGGCCCCGATAATCACCGGTGATATTTTCATCAGCGATGTTAACATCCTCTTGTTTATCCGCCTCGGTTTGCCGGTCGTCAACATTAAGCCCGGCCGATTCCAGCGATAACCGAAAGAGCCTGCCGATGGTGGCATAGCTTAGCCGCTGGCGGTCTGTAAATATGGTTATTGGCGCCGATGGATCCAGCGGTTTATGACTCATAAGTTGACATTCTACTATTCATTTCGCCATTCATGGGTAAATTGTTTGGTAAGGCGGGGCGGTTTTGCTAGACTTCTTGGGACACATAATTAAACTCGTTATTTATTGGGGCGGCATAACGGTATGAAAGTAAAAATATTTGAAGTTCTGGAGGGAACTTCCGAACACAAAAAGCTCTCCAGCTATTTTACTTTTTGTATAATGACCCTCATTCTCCTTAGCGCCGTGGCGATTGCGCTTGAAACGGTGGAACCGTACAGAGAGGAATATGGCGGCGCTTTTTATCTGTTCGAGGTTTTTTCTGTTGCGATATTTACGACCGAATATATTCTCAGGGTTTGGGGTTGCACAGTTGACGAGCGATACAGCCACCCCATAAAGGGGCGTATACGCTTCATGTTAACGCCAATGGCGATGATAGATTTGTTGGCGGTGGCGCCTTTCTTTCTCTCGTTTTTTGTGACTGACCTGCGCTTTGTCCGTGTTCTGCGGCTTTTGCGGATTTTCCGCGTTGTCAAGCTTGTCCGATACTCCAAGGCGTTGCACACGTTTGCCGTGGTGGCCAAAGATAAAAAAGAGGAACTGATCATCGTTGGGGCGCTGGGCGCTATTTTGATTTTTCTGGCTTCAACACTTATGTATTTTGTGGAACACGAAGCCCAGCCTGTTGTGTTCGCCAGTATTCCCCATGCGATGTGGTGGGCGGTGTCCACACTTACAACTGTTGGCTATGGTGACGTCACGCCGATCACCGGGCTGGGCAAAGTCCTTGGCGCCGTTATCTCCATAATAGGGATAGGGATGTTTGCGTTGCCGGCCGGCATATTGGGCTCTGCCTTTGTGGAAGAATTCGAAATGCGCAGGGGTATGTTTAAAAAGTGCCCTCATTGCGACAAGATCATAAGTGACAGGCGAAAAGAGGACAGGGCTTATGACAATAAAAAATAGAAGCGATAATTTGCCTGCAAATAAAATCGGGTTACCGGTCTTTATTCTCTCCTCGGCGATATTGGCGGCGGGGGCGCTGAAATACAGCATATATACCGGCGGGGATTATGAAAGATATATATCGCTTGGTAACGATTTCTGGAATTATTTTTTTACAGGCGATCCCGAAAAACTTCCACGCCTGAGCTTGTGGGCGATATGCTATTTTATTCCAAACCTCATCATAGCGGGGGGTGTAAAAGTTTTCGGATCATCGTTCCATCCGATATTCGTTTGTTTCAACATATCGCTATATTCCATCATGACGGTTCTGTTTTTTAAAGTCTGGTCACCTGGCTCTGGCGATCGACTCGATTGGAAATTGGGGGCCATCGGGTTTGCCCTGATTTTCGGATTGCCTACGGAAGTTCTGTCGCACAATTATAACGTATTGTCGGATGTGATTTTTCTGACCGCCACAGGAGCGGTTTGCTATTTTCTTGCTAACGCTGTTTTGCTCAGATCGGGAAGGGACTGGCGCTATGCCTTCGCCGCAGGGTTTGTCACCGTTTTTATCAGGCCTCCCGGATTGATGATTATTGTTTTTTTAACTATTGCGGCGGTGTATGTCTACCTTGCGGTAAAAATTAAAAACAAAGCTCTTGCGCCTGCCGTTCTGATTATCGGCCCCGCCTGTTTTGCCCTTCTCGTCTGGCCCGCCCTCAATTATTTCAAAGTCACAAAATCGGGATTGTTCGAAAAAATATATCCTGCATCGATAAGATACTATTATGAGAGCGGGATGGTGGTGGCCGAAAGACCAGAGATGTATTTGCCCCCGCCGGAAGAATATTTCGATTATGTTCACATTGTGGTGAACAGGCTATTTTATTATTTCTACCCTCTAAGGGAGACCTATTCAACCATTCACAACGTCTATCTTCTCATTTATGCTGTGTTAATCGTTTCCCTCATCTATATGGGATGGCGAAAACTGGCCGGCGTGGGGGTCAATGGGGCCAACCTGGCTTTTCTTCTGTTTTTACTCAGCTTCTATTTCGGCTTGTTCCACAGCATGCTTTTTGTGGAGGATTTCAGATATCAGCTTCCATCATTGCCCCCCTTGTGGATGCTGGCCGGGTTCGCCACCGCCAGGCTAAGGATATGATCACCAAAGGGGGAAAAATATCAGGCGATAACAAAAAAGGTTAGAGGTTTTCCTGTCTTTCGCCTATAATTCCCTTTTTGCGGCGCAACTGATATTTCGCCCTTTCTCGCTTATATATTAAAATTGACCAAAGCGCCCGTAGCTCAGCTGGATAGAGCACCGGACTTCTAATCCGAAGGTCACAGGTTCGAATCCTGTCGGGCGCACCAATAAATCAATGAACTAGAACTATGTATGAATCTCACTTTTTATTTATAAGCCGATAGGGGCGAAATAGCCTGAATTTTATTTATTTACGTAGTATCCGGGGTCGCTTGATCAGCAATAGAAGTTGATCGTCCTGAATCTTAAAACGCCGTAGGGGCTGGGGGGATATTGGGGGGCCAACGCGGCGGCGCATGCGAAGCGGATAAAAAACAAAATTGGTAGCGGGGAGAGGATTTGAACCTCTGACCTTCGGGTTATGAGCCCGACGAGCTACCGGACTGCTCCACCCCGCACCAGATGAATAGAGATTTATATATGATAGGAGCCTGATTGTCAACGGTGGTTATTTGTCACCCTGTTTTATCAGGAATTTATGGGCCTTTGTTGTGATACTATTATTGGCGATATGCTGAAAAATCTGATCGAGAAAACCAGGTCGATACGCAGGTTTAAGGAGGATAAACCGGTTGAAATGGGCCAGTTGCGCGATCTTATAAGCTACGCCCGGCTTTCCGCCTCCGCCGCCAACATGCAACCCTTAAAATATCTCATCACAAACACGCCGGGGGTTAACGCCAAAATTTTTTTAACCCTGGGGTGGGCCGGATGCCTGGCCGATTGGCCCGGCCCCATAAAAGGGGAGAGACCGGCGGCCTACATAATCGTATTGGGCGACAGTTCCATTTCCAAAAATTTTGCCATCGATCATGGCATATCCCTTCAAAGCATCCGCCTGGGGGCCACTTCGATGGGGCTGGCCAGCTGCGTCATAGTTTCCATCAAACGCGAGGCGCTTTCGGGGACGCTCCATATCGCGGATCATCTCGAAATTCTGTCGGTCGTCGCCATCGGCGAGCCGGTGGAAATTGTCGTTCTTGAAAAAATGAAGAATGGCGATCGTAAATATTGGCGCGACGAGGATGGGGTCCACCATGTGCCTAAACGAAGCCTGGACGAAATAATTATCCGGAACGGGCTGGGAAGCGCGGGATAAACGAGCTGTAACGCTTTATCAAATGGCGCTGGGCGCGCCAGCCCTGGCCCTGGAGAAATCGTAATCGCCCGCCATGACGTTCGTCAAAGTTGTGGAATACAGGATATCGTTAAAGTGTTGCCCCAGATGGGCCCACAGCGTTTGTGTTTTGCAGTCGTTCGCCTTTGAACAGTTGGGGATATCGCCGCCCCCCCCTTCATCCACACAATCGGTCAGCACCAGGCTTTCGTCGACGGCCAGGAATATATCACCAATGGTGATCTGGGTCGCAGGTTTCGCAAGGAGGTATCCTCCGCCGGGCCCCCGGACAGATTTCACAAGGTTCGCCTTGCGCAGTTTCACGAATAACTGCTCCAGATAATTTTGCGACAGCTCCTGCCGCAACGCTATTTCGCCCAGGGAAACAGGAGCCTTATCTGGCTGGGTCGCGATGTCCACCAGGGATTGAACCGCATAATGGCCTTTGGTCGATATTTTCATTTTTATCTGTTTTTCATTATCTATTCGATAACATTTCCCTCTATCGGATCGACCGTTATCTCCCTTTTCTTGATATACTCGATAGCTTTATCGATCGCCTCCAGCGCGCCCGATATCTCCATCTCTATAACGGCTCCGGTCGGTTCTATATTGGCCGCCCTGATGTTCACCACCACGTCGAAGCTGTTGATCGTGTCGCTGATGAACGGTTTCTCGATCTCGGCCGGGGGGACCTTCAGCCGCACCCGGATTGCGTTGAGGGATGGCTGTTCCTTTATTTCCATAAGGCCGCGATCCCCTTCACGGACCACAGCGCCGCGCCGCCGCAAATCCATTATGGCCCTGTCGATATTATCGTCTTCCCCTGAAAGGCCAAGCGCCATCCATCCGCGTCCACCGGAGATGGAGGCGCGGAATATGTTGGTCGCAACGTTGTAATAGCGGACAAGGGAATATACCACCGGCTCCTTTATCAGCTCTTCCGGAAAGATTATGGAAAAATATCGTTCACTCATTTTTCAATTCTTTTTTACAATGAATTCCCAATCGGTGTCGTTTATCTTGTGCGGATGTTCCAGGATCAGGTGCCCTTCGTTTTCCATGCTTTTCGGGACGTTAACCGTCGCCGGTTTATGGTCGGTCACTATCCTTAAAACCTGCCCAACCTCCATGGTCTCAAGCTTCAGCTTGGACTTTACAAATGTGTATGGGCATACATCGCCTCGTATGTCGATCTCTTCGTCTGGTTCTATTCCCATTTTTCATTCGCCCCGTAATAAATTTATATGGTGACAACTCCGTCGTTTCGCTCTATCGCATCCACAAGGGCGGAATATGTAATCAGCTCAAAATCGCTTTTGATCCTGCGCGACTCCACATCCACATCAAGCGCACGCCATTTATTTTTATCGAAGCCATCGCCAAACGCGGCTTTAGCTTCCCGCTCGCTTATATACACCCCGCCTTGCAAAAGGGCCACCTCCGAAGACGCCGAAATAACCGCATCAAGAAAAGCTGATGGGGTTTTATCTATTTTTTTTGTAAGCAAAACAAGTTTTGTTTTCATTTGAACAATTCAGTAAACACGCCATGGGTAATGTCACACTCGCACGAATCGGGCAAAATGGTCACCACCACCCCCTCGTTCAGAGTTTTGCCGATTTTCACAGCCGCCGCCACCGCCGCGCCAGAGCTGGAGCCGACCTGCAACCCCTCATACTCAAACAAATGGCTGACCATATTGTAGGCTTCCTCTGTTTTGATCGATATTTTTCCATCGAGATCATCAAGCTTGTAAATTCCGGGCACAATGGAAGACCCCATATGTTTCAGCCCCTCGATACCGTGCAAAGCCTCTTCCGGCTCGACGGCATATCGCTTTATAGCGCTGTTTTTATCTTTCAATCCGCGCGAAGTCCCCATCACCGTTCCGGTGGTGCCGATCCCTGCGCAAAAATGGGTGACCCTGCCACCGGTCTGTTCCCAGATTTCGTTTGCGGTTGTGTGATAGTGGGCGCGCCAGTTTTCCGGGTTGTTATATTGGTCGGGCCAGAAATACGCCTCCGGATCTTGTTCGTATATCTCCCGGCACATTATGATAGAGCCGTCAGAGCTTTCCAGCGGATCGGAAAAGACAACCTCCGCATGGTAGCCTGAGGCCATCAGCTGCTTGCGCTCGTTGCAAACGTTGCCCGGCATCACAAGCTTCACTTTATAGCCCTTGATAAGCCCTATAAGCGCGTACGCCACGCCGGTATTGCCGGAGGTGGAATCCAATATCGTCATCCCCGGCTTTAAAAGGCCCAGTTTTTCGCCCTGCTCAATCATCCGCAGGGCCGGCCTCGCTTTCACCGACCCCCCGGCGTTAAACCACTCCGCCTTGGCGAATATCTCCACGCCCGGGCATTGGCTTTGGGCGATTTTTTTTAGGGGTAATAATGGCGTATTACCAATTTTCTCAAGCGCTTTAGGGCCAAGTTCCCGCGGCTTGACATATGCCGCTGCGGCTAATTTAGACATTCCCAAAACCTCTGTAATTCATTTAACAATTCCAAAAATATTCATCTATGCGATGGTGACGTCCGCTTCTTCCAGCAGTTTCGCCACATCGTCATCACTGGCTCCAATAATTCCAAAGCCGTCAAGTGTGACGCCACGTTTGTCGCAACTGCCAGTATGAGCAAAAACCTCCACCGACAACATCCCAAGCATCTTCAGATGCTTGTCTATCTCCTTGGCGCCGAGCTTTTCATGATCCAGCCCAAGCCCGGTATAAACTCCATCGTCAATCAGCAGCGCCGTCACCTTGTTGTCGTTCTCAAGGGTAAGCCCCACCGTCATCCGGAGCCGCTCGGCCACCTGGCCCGACGGAGGGTCTGAAATCACCACCAACGTGTTTTTCATAAATCGATTCGCCTTATGTAAAGCTCACCACCCGGTCGCTGTCGACTATATATCCGGCCAGGTCGTACTGGCTTCCATATTTAACGCCCTCGATTCCTTCCGGGGCTTTGTTTTCCGCCCGGTTATGCTCGCACACGGTTATCACCACACCATCAGCCGCAAGCGACGTGAAATCTTTCCGCGCAAGGTTGCCAACCCCGGAGGACATCGCAAAAATGGTGACCTGGCTCCCCCTGGCGCGGGCGCTCCTGGCAAGCCCTATCAGGCTGGCCGTATTGTGGCTATTCACACCTGTGTATAAAATAAACAATAAATTCAACCTGTCACCTCAAGCCTTAATGCTCATCCCCGATGGGGATGCCGCAAAACTCTTCGTAATCGATCAGCTCGGTAATCGTCGGGTTATCGCCGCACAGCGGGCAGTTCGGGTCTCTTCTGATGTTGAGCTTTCTGAACTCCGTGTTAAGGGCGTTATACAAAAGAAGCTTGCCCACCAGCGATTCACCTTTGCCAAGGACCTGCTTGATAACTTCCACCGCCTGAAGGCTCCCGATTACGCCCGGCAATACGCCCAGCACGCCCGCTTCCTGGCAACTCGGCACCATCCCCGGTGGGGGAGGGTCGGGATAGAGGCATCTGTAGCATGGGCCATCCTTCGGTTTGAAAACCGTCACCTGCCCTTCAAAACGGAATATGGAGCCGTGCACGTTAGTTTTCCCAAGCATCACGCACGCATCGTTAACCAGATACCTTGTGGGGAAGTTGTCGCTCCCGTCCACTATGATGTCGTAATCTTTGAATATATCCATTACATTGCCGGAATGGAGCCGGTCGTTTATCGGTATAACATTCACATCCGGGTTGAGCTTTTCTATGAACTGCTTAGCCGACTCCGTCTTCGACATTCCGGCGGTATCCATATTGTGTATCACCTGGCGCTGGAGGTTGGACATCTCCACAACGTCGAAATCGATAATGCCGATATTCCCGATGCCGGCCGCCGCAAGATACATAAGAACAGGCGCCCCCAGGCCTCCCGCGCCAAGGCATAACACCCGCGCGTTTAAAAGCTGATCCTGGCCGATGCCTCCCACCTCCGGAAGGATTATGTGCCTTGCATATCTCAGTATCTGCTCTTCAGTGAAATTCGCCATTTTCTCCTCGCTTTCCTGTCTATAAAGCCCGAAACAGCCCGGCCCTATCGCCCGCCGGCAATCGCGGGAATGACCGATATATCGTCGCCGTCGTTGAGCGCGGTTTTTTCGCCGTCAAGAAACCGTATATCCTCTTCGTTCACATAAATATTTATGAAGCGCCGCAGGGCGCCCTCTTCATCATAGATACGCTCCTTAAAACCGGGAAACTTCTTTTCCAGGTTATCGAACATATCTTTAATGTCCAGCCCCTCTCCCTCAACCTCACCTTTATTCCCGGTCAACTTCTGTAAAGGTGTCGGTATTCGCACTTTAACTGTCGCCATTATCTTCTCCCAATATCTGGTTCACAGGTTTTTCTGTATTTTTTCAAACTCAGAGAGTTTTGGTTCAATAGTAACGGGGGCGCTTAGCCTGCCACCAACGGCTTCGGTGGTCTTAAGCCCCTGGCCGGTTATCGCAATAACCGTAACCTCATCTTTTTTCAGCCTTCCCTGCTCCGCCAGTTTCCGGGTCACCGCCACGGTGACTCCTCCCGCGGTTTCGGTGAATATTCCTTCTGTCTGCGCCAGTAAAAGCATCCCTTCCACAATCTCCTCATCGCTCACATCTTCGCCCCAGCCGCCGGTCTCACGCACAACCTTTATTCCGTAATATCCATCAGCCGGGTTCCCAATGGCGATAGACTTTGCGATAGTGTTCGGTTTGACCGGTTTAAAATCGTCCGCGCCCGCTTTTATGGCGGTGGTGACAGGGCTGCAACCGGTCGCCTGGGCGGCGAACACTTTTGTGTTCACCTCTCCTTCCAGCAATCCTAATGATTCGAACTCCTTAAAAGCTTTATACACCTTGGTGATGAGTGATGAACCGGCAACGGGAACAATAACGTTGTCGGGAGTTCTCCACCCAAGCTGTTCGGCGATTTCATAACCAAAGGTCTTGGAGCCGTCTCCATAAAATGGCCTGATGTTGATATTCACAAAAGCCCAGGGGAACACCGCCGCCACCTCACTGCAAAAGCGGTTCACATCGTCATATGAACCTTTGATGGCGATAACCTTCGGGTTATATATAGAAGTCCCCAGCACTTTGCTGGCCTCAAGATCGTCGGGGATGAATACGTAGCTTTTCATCCCGGCGCTGGCGGCGTGAGCGGCGACAGAGTTGGCCAGGTTCCCGGTGGAGGCGCAGGCGATGGTGTCGTACCCGAACTCCTTCGCCTTGTTAACGGCGGCGGCCACCACCCTGTCTTTGAAACTGAGCGTCGGGTGGCAGACCGAATCGTTTTTTATATAGAGGTTATCGAGCCCCAGCTTATGCCCCAGGTTTTTCGCATGCAATAGTGGCGTAAAGCCGTTGTGCAATCCGGCGGTTGGCTCCCCGTCTATCGGGATAAGCTCCCTGTATCTCCACATGTTCGCCGGGCGGGACTCTATCACGTCTCTCGAAATGACCCGTTTTATTCCCTCATAATCGTAACGGACCTCCAGAGGACCAAAGCAGAATTCGCAAACGTGCACCGGCTCGGAAGGGTATTCCCTGCCGCATTCCCTGCACTTGAGTCCTAAAACAAAACTCATGTTGGAGCCATCCTTAAAGGAAGAATTCAATAAAAAATTTGACCAAAAACTGTTAAAACACCTAAAATTCAACCATTTCCCAATTCACCGGGATAACTCATACTAGATAAAACCTACTGTTCTTGTCAAGTATTATTCTGTTCGAGCCGGATAATATCCCCACACCTGTCCTGCCGTCTGTATCGGTTCGGTGGCCGATGTCAAGAAGTTGACCTGCGCAGTAATCGGGCGCTTGGGGCATATTTTGCTCCATTTGTGTTTCCTGAAACGTGGCACATATTGCCTGTCAAATTTGCTCTTTTGCTGGCCGGCAAATTACAGACCATTTTAACTTCCACTAATTCAAATATATAGCCATTAACCGGGTTTTGGCATAGCCCTTGAACTGTTACAGGTAAATGAAACATATTTTTACAAGGATTGATGAATGCTGGAGCCTTTAACGATCGGAAATCTTGGAAAGCAAAATTTTCTCGACAAGCTTGATAAGGGAGTTCAGGGTCAACCAATAGTAGATAAGACCTTTAACGATGTTTTCAGCTCCCTTCAGGAGACCGATCGAAAGAGCAAGGAGGAGTACGACGCCTATGGCAAAGCTAAAGAAGATGAGAATCAGGACGCCTATGCGAACGATGATTTCGATAACATAGACGAATACGATAGTGATTCCGACTATGATCCAGATTATTACAGCGACGACAATCCCGATGACAGGGAGAGGCCGATGGAAACACCACTTGAATCCGATGATGTCCAGCAGGATGAAGAGGCAAGTGTGGACGAGCCGGTGGTGGCCGAGGTCGATAAACCACGGGAAGACACAGATATTCCGGATGATAAAGAGCCTGAAAAGGTTAATGATAAATTTGCTGATAAAGCGATTGGCGACCCCCCTCGCCCAAATGAAAGAGTGGCGCTGGTGAAAGCGGCTAACGAAGCGATTATGAAGCTGAGCGAGCTTTTAAAAGAAGACCCCCTGGCCCTCAGAAAACTGTTTGCGGAAACCACCGATAAAACTGTCGGCTCGATTTTAAAATCCCTGGGCGTAAGCGACGACAGCCTGAAAGAGCTTTCCAGAATCGTCAATCTCGACCAGAAGCTTTCAGAAAAGGCGATGGACGCATTAAAATCTGGCAAACCGGCGGCTGTTTTCAATCTTCTTAAAAGCGCCGGGCTGGATAAAAGCACGCTGGATCTGGCATCCGCCGCAATGCAAAGAAAGCTCGAAGGGATGAAACCGGCCACGCAAACCGAAGTTACGGCAAGTGAGGCGGAAAAAGAGACTGACGAAGATGAGCCGGACGAAAGCCCCAGGGAAAACAGACGCACAGCCGATAAAACCATCAAGAACGCTAAAAAAGCAGGCCCAAGCCCATTTCAGGTGACGCAACAGGCCAAAGCGGCGAACCCGAACTCCGCCGTTAAAACAACTCAGGATGCGATAAACAAAGCCGATATGAACGCAGGTAAAGCCGGGCCAAAAAATGTCGCTACGCCGCAGGCGGTAAAAGGCCCCGCCAACAATGTCGATTTCAACATTACAAATAACGGGCCTCAAAAAGCTGAAGCGGCCCAGGCCTCCCACAGAACCCAGGCCACAAACAAAAGCCCGGGATTTGAAAAAATGTTGATGGACCAGATTATCGAGAAGGTAAGGATCAACATCAGACAAAATGGCCGATCCAACATGACGATTCGGCTCGACCCGCCGAACCTGGGAAAAGTGGATGTGAGGGTGATCACCCAATCGAACATGGTGCAAGCTTTAATGGTGGTGGAAAACCGCGAAGTTAAAGCGGTGGCCGAGGCGAACCTCGACAGCCTGAAAGCGGCCCTTTCAAACAGCGGGTTTAAAGTGGACGAAGTGGTGGTGGCCACCGCCAACGAAGGATATCAGTTTAAAAATCAAAACCTGGCCCGGGACGCCGGGTTTGGCTTTAATAATGGGCGTGGGCAAGGGGCGTCAGGCGGTGACCTGGCCTTTGGCGGCGAAAATGAAACCGAAACCGAAACCGATCGCAAAGTGGCCCATGACGGCGTCCTGGACGTTATAGCGTAAGGAGAATATAATGATTACCACATCGCCAACATCGGTGACGACCACCAGTGCGCAATCTTCCGGGTCGACCGACAATCAACCAAGCCCAAGTGAACTTCAAAAAGATGATTTTCTGAAACTTCTGGTGACACAACTGAAAAACCAGGATCCGATGAACCCTGTGGACAACGCCGAGTTCACGGCGCAGATGGCGCAGTTCAGCTCCCTGGAGCAACTCGTTAACATAAACGAAACCCTGGGGATGCTAAACGCAACCACGGCAAACGTAAACGCAGGGCAGGCTTTTGGCCTGATCGGTAAAGAGGTGACGGTTGAAGGAAGCAATGTCCATGTGAAAAACGGAGTCGGATCGGACATATCGTTCAACCTGGCCGATTCGGCCACCGAGGTGGAAATTCAGATTCTTGACCCAAGCGGTAACGTTGTCAGGACGATCACGGTGGGCGCCAAAATAGCGGGCGAAAACTCCGTCGCCTGGGATGGTTTGGACAGCCAGGGCAAACCGTTGCCGGATGGATTGTACAAATATTCCGTGGCGGCGAAAGACGCCGGTGGCAACCCGATTGACGTGCAAACGAACACCACCGGTGTGGTGGACGCCGTCTCCTTCGAAAACGGTGTCGCATACCTGCACATCGGAGATTTGAAATTTATGTTAAGCGAAGTGAAGGAAGTGCGAGACCCGACGGGATCAACGCAGGGGGATACCGACACTGCGGAAGATACAACGGATGAAGATGATACAACCGATGATGATACAACCGAGAATCCAGCGGCCTAGAGCCGATAAAAGATTATAAGAAAGGTAAAGCGAAATGAGTCTATCGAGCGCAATGTATTCGGGTGTTTCCGGTTTGATGGCATACGGCGATGCCATGAACGTAACCGGTGACAACCTGGCTAACGTAAATACGGTTGGTTTCAAAGGGAACAAGACTGTATTCGCCGATATTCTGGCAAACTCCGTGGCCAACGGCGCTTCCACGCTCCAGTTCGGTCGCGGATCAATGATACAGGCGGTGACTGCCTCTTTCGCTCAGGGCTCGTTCGAGACGACAGGTAACGCAACAGATATGGCGATCCAGGGCGCCGGGTTCTTCGTGGTGAGGGATTCGGCCAACGGCGCCAATTACTATACGCGCGCGGGCCAGTTCACACTTAATGAAAACGGAGACCTGGTTAACCCCAGTGATTATATCGTTCAGGGGTACAAGCTCACAACCAACGCATCGGGCGGCGTGACAAGGGCGTCCTCCGCCAGTGATATTGACATCACAGGGGTGCAAAGCGCCCCATCGGTGACGACCAATATGCGCGTTGGCATCAACCTGAACGCCACCGCCTCCGCCGCCACAACGTTCTCAAGCTCCCTGAATGTTTATAACGCTGTCGGTGAAGCGGTCACCCTCACGGTGACATTTACAAAAGCGACCACCGCACAAACGTGGACCTATGCTTTCAGCTCTTCCGACGGAACTATCGGTGGAGCCGGCGCCTCCGGCACGGCCACTTTCTCATCCACCGGCGCATTGGTTGGCATAGGCAGTTCAACCACCGCCCTGTCCGATCAATCATTAACCATAACGAGCTTTGGCTCCGGCGCGGCCGACCTTGCGTTCACATGGGATATAGTGAATACAGCCGGCGCGTCGCAAGCCGATATGACCGGGTATGCGTCCGATTCGGTGACGAACTCGGTGGTGCAGGATGGCAACTCGACCGGTGTTCTAAGAGGATTATCGGTCGATTCCAAGGGAATCATATCGGGTCTGTTCTCCAACGGGCAGACACAGCAGTTGTGGCAGGTTGAGCTGGCCGATTTCCTGAGCCCATGGGGTTTATCGCGGGTTGGAAACTCCCTCTTCGCGGAGACGGCCCAATCGGGTCAGCCGATCCTGGGCGTTGGCAAGGCGGGCGGATTCGGCAGTATATACGGCTCTTCACTGGAGCTGTCGAACGTAGACCTTTCGCAACAGTTTGTGGACATGATCCAGAACCAGCGCGCCTATCAGGCGAACTCCAGGGTTATCTCCACAGTAGATCAAATGTTACAGGAGGTGGTGAACCTGAAAAGATAACGGGTTAACGGCCGGTCCGTGAAGGTTGATTGCGCGATCACACCTCCTTTATCACGGACCGCCGTTTTACCGGTTTTTATTATTACGGTTTTAATTCGTCACAAGTGGCGATTTTTTATAAAGCCTTCTGGTCAAATCTCCCACTGGCCAGGCGACATGGGGCTTGGCGGGTCTTCTCCTTGATACGATTATCGCCTCGCCGGTGTTCAACCGGCGGGGCAGACCGCTTTTGCCGCACAAAACATTCAAGCGATCCGGGACCTGTATTCCTCTTGTGTTTTCAGTTTTTTTTCCACAAATTCTCCCGCCTGTTTCACCGCTTTTTCCACAGGCCGGCCCATGGCGAGCGCCGCCGTTATGGCGGCGGAGAAAACACATCCTGTGCCGTGAGTCTCTTTCGTATCGATCCTTTGATGAACGAACTCGAAAAACCGGCCATCAGAAAGCAGAAGGTCAACCAGCCTCTCCCCGTCAATGTGCCCCCCGGTGATAACCACATTTTCGGGCCCCAGCCGGGCGATTTCCATGGCCGCCTCTTTCATCGATTTTATGTCTGTCACTTCTATACCGGTCAGCGATGTCGCCTCCGGCGCGTTGGGCGTGACCATGCGGGCTATTGGAAATATTTTTTCGATCAGCGTTTTCACCGCCGATGGCTCCAGAAGGTCGCCCCCGGCCGTGGCTTTCATAACCGGGTCCACAACCAGGCTTTTCACACGATGGTTCGCAAGAACTTCGGCCACGGCGCCAATCGCGCCGGCGTTTAAAAGCATGCCGGTCTTCACCGCGTCTATGGCCACAGCTTCGAACAATGTTTCGATCTGCAGAGCCACAAAATCGGGGTCGACCGGCGCTATACCGGCCACCCTCTTTGCATTCTGAGCCGTAAGGGCCGATACAACGCTCGTCCCTTTGACCCCCATCGCTTCAAATGTTCTCATGTCGGCCTGTATACCGGCGCCGCCGGCAGGGTCCGACCCGGCGATGGTCATTGCCACGTTTATAATCATCATGCCCTCCCCGTCACCTTATACCATCCTATCGCCAAAAGCTCGCGAATCACATCGACGCTGAGCTTCAGTGATCCCCAAAAATGATAGCGGGCATATTGCATACCCCCCAGGTCTTCAACATCACTCCTGGCGGTTGCCGAAACGGCATATATATGCCCGAACCCCTGGGCGCGAAAGGTAAGGATTGATCGTTTCACGTGGCTGGGCGATGTGATGATGAGGTAGCTGTCATTTTTATAATCGCCGATTCCATCTTCTTTAATATATTTCGCGTGATCGCTGGTGCTTTTGGCTTTTTTTTCGAATATTATCCTCTTCGCCGGCACACCCCGCGCAACCAGTTCCTCCCGGATGCTCCATATGGTCGATTTTTCAAGAGTGGTGTCCACTATGTTGGAAAGGATGATCTTGGCCTTCCGGTTTTTCCGGCTCTCCTGCGCCGTTTTATAAGCCCGCATAAGCATCGTGGGGCCAGGTATCCCTCCCGCCGGAAGGAGGACTATGTAATCGGCTTTATCGGAATATGGGGCTGTTTCAAGCCACTTTAGCGCCATATGCGGCGCCCCCATCACAACTGCGGCAAAGTAAAAAAGTGTAAGAACCCCAACTGACGCAAGTGCCCTTTCGAATTTTCGACACGCCTTCTTCAACTTTCACCTCCCCTCCTATGCGAACCTGACGACTCACGCAACACTTTTGGCGTCGCTTCGCTGGTAAAGATTACAATTGCGTTACAACACTTTTGGCGTCGCTTCGCTGGTAAAGATTACAATTGCGTTACAACACTTTTGGCGTCGCTTCGCTGGTAAAGATTACAATTGCGTTACAACACTTTTGGCGTCGCTTCGCTGGTAAAGATTACAATTGCGTTACAACACTTTTGGCGTCGCTTCGCTGGTAAAGATTACAATTGCGTTACAACACTTTTAGCGTCGCTTCGCTGGTAAAGATTACAATTGCGTTACAACACTTTTAGCGTCGCTTCGCTGGTAAAGATTACAATTGCGTTACAACACTTTTAGCGTCACTTCGCAAATTAAGAGAGCATTGTATTACAAGACCTTTCACCCCAGGCTTTCTCTTTTGGCGAAGCGACGCCAAAAATCGTTATATGCATTATCACCTTTAGCGTTCTCTTTTAGCAAACCGACGCCAAAAATTCGTTATGGCGATCGGCCCGGCTTGATGTATATTATGAGATCGTTAACATTCCATAGAGATATATGAACGACCCAGATCTTGTTAAAAGAGCTATTGCATCGGCGGTGAAAGTGGCCGTGGAGGAATCGGAAGCTGTCGGACGGCTGGAAAGTGTTATCCGTTCGCAACCGTTTTCAGATGCGTTGGCCCTGTGCTTCGATTGCAAGGGGATTATATATATCCTCGGCATGGGAAAATCGGGCCTGGTTGGGCAAAAGATCGCCGCAACCCTCACAAGCGCCGGGACGCCCTCTGTTTATATACATGCAGGTGACGCGCTCCATGGAGACCTTGGGGCCATCCGCCCGGGGGATGTGGCCATATTGATCTCCAAAAGCGGGCAGACAAAAGAGGTTGTGCAACTGATCGGGTTCCTGAACGATCAGAAAAACCCGATCATCGCCATCACCAACGATGAAAATTCGAGCCTGGCGAAGGCGGCCCGGGTGGCCCTGTTGTTACATGTAAAAAGCGAAGCATGCCCGATGAACCTGGCCCCGATGACCTCCACCACCGCGATGCTGGCCCTGGGGGACGCGTTGGCGGCGGCGCTTATCGTTGCGAAAAATTTTCGACCAGAGAATTTCGCCCGGTTCCACCCGGGGGGGAAGCTGGGATGGATGTTGACGGCGAAAGTGAGCGATATGATCGATCAAACCAAAAACCCGACCCTGAAAGAGAAAGATACTTTGCGAAACGCGGTTGTGAAGCTTGTGGAATATAGGATCGGTGGTGTGAATATTGTGGATGAGGGGGGCAGGCTTACCGGCCTGATGACCGATGGCGACCTTAAAAGAATCATGGTGGATAGCGACGGGGAGACCCTCGACAAACCTGTGGCGGAATATATGACGCGAAACCCCATAACCGCAAATATCGAAGCTTCGGCGGCGGAAACTGTGGACCTGATGGAGAACCGGAAAAGCCAGATTTATGTGCTCCCGGTGGTGGACAAAGATCATCGCCCTGTGGGGATATTACGTTTGCACGACATTATCCGAAGCCATATGTAATTTTTTTTCATGCGTTGCGCGCCGCCCATCCATGAAATTTCAACACAATCTTAAGGGGGCCTTTCGTAACCGCTTTTTATAAAAACCTATGTATCCACATTCGCATAAAAATATAAAAATTCTCTCCGAGGATAACCATATCATCGTTGTCGTCAAACCGTTTAACATGCCCACCCAGGCGGACTCCAGCCACTCCCCCGACCTGCTATCAACATTGAAGGCCTATTTAAAAGAAAAATACAACAAGCCGGGAAACGTGTTCCTGGGGATGGTCCACAGGCTCGACAGGCCGGTGGGAGGGCTCCTGGTTTTTGCGAAAAGCTCCAAGGCGGCGGCGCGGCTGAGCAACCAGATAAGGCTACGGGAATTTGAAAAGGAGTATGTCGCGGCGGTGGAAGGCGCCATCACTCCCAAAAGCCGGAGGCTGATTCATTTCATACTAAAAGACAACATGAAAAACAGGGTGTGGGCATTCGACAAGGAGAAGCCAAACGCCAAAAAAGCGGAGCTTGAGTATAAGAAGATCAGAGCAGGGGATGAGACGAGCCTTCTGAATATACGCATGGTAACCGGAAGAAAACATCAGATACGGGCGCAACTGGCGGCGGTGGGGAGCCCTGTTGTCGGGGATGTGAAATACGGGGCGTCGGCGCCTCTGCCAGGCGCCAATATTTTGCTGTATGCCACGAGGCTCGCCTTCCGGCATCCTGTAAAGAAAGAGCCGATCGATATCAGGGTCGATCCTCCGGACGACTGGCCGATATAGGCTGGCAAAAAAAGGCGGGGATATAACACCCCGCCTGTTTTTCCACTCGTCTTGCGTTAAGACGAATAGGAATTGTCAAAAGTTATAATGTTAAAGTTTATAACCGGATCGTGTGAATAAAACAGGTTCATCACGCATCCACTTTTGCTTTTCCCGGCTTCGAATAATCCATAACCGCTTCATCAATAATTATCCTGTAAAAGTGCCCGCTATCGTCAACAACAAATTCCCAGTTCATGGCGACATGGCTTGCGCCGGATAATCGCTCCTGCGTCAATGTCCCGCGCACGATAATCATTCCTTTATCGATGGTTTCCGCGTCGCACTTGAAATCGCGGGTGGAATTAGTGTCCCCTTTTCTAAGGGTCATCTCCAGGTGAATGAGGTCGAGCCGATCTTTGTCGAACTGGGCCGGGTCGCCGTATTTCTCGATCAGCTCATCTATCATCGATTCGTTATTGTTATAATACGCCCATGTGATTTCGCACGAGGCTTTCCTGAGATCATCCGTGGACCAGGCATCTTGTATGTGACTCTCTTCTCCCGCCGCAAAGACGAACAAGAGCGCGGCCAACACATTCGCTCCGATTGTCATACCCATTTAATCAACCTCCCAGAGTGTTATAACTAATCGAAGGCTCATGTCTCCGATGTTGCCGGCTACGCTTCTCCCGGCTTTATATATTTATCGGAAAAACCGCGCCGCCACTGAAGGGGTCATACTTTCACCCCTTCTGAAAATTTGTGGGTTCCGGTTTGTGATTTGATAATTAATAATTTTTTTGCGTCACGAGCCAGCCAGCCAGCGAAAAAAATCGTTAAAACAATCATCGCTGATAACGCATACGACATTTTTTCGCTCCTTTCAACATCATGCAAAAAGTCTTCACTCACCAACTTAGCATAAATGGCGCCAAATTATTGCTTTCATAACATACTGTAATCAATAAGATTAATAAATGGCCGTTTTGAACCGTTTTGCAAACAGTCTTGTTTTTCGACAATAATGGGCCGTTTTGTCCTATTTTTTATACAATCAAAGATTATATGATTCACTAAAAAGCGCGAGCCTATCCCTAAGACGATATGTCGAGACGTTTATTCCCGATTTGAATGTATAAAAATGTTGAAAGATGGAAATCGACTGACGACAGGCAAAGTCGAGTCCAGCCTTAAGGGGCCGAACCGTTGATTGACTCAAGCTATAACCAACAGGCGCAATAATTTTCAATTATCCTTTTATGCCGGAGATGGCCGTCGTGTAGTCCCCGCTTTTAAATATGGCCGAGCCAGCCACCATAACATTCACCCCCGCCGCGCACACCTCCTTTGCGTTGCCCGGGCTGACGCCTCCATCCATTTCGATATCTATGTCGAGGCCACGATCGTCGATCATTTTTTTAACCGCGCGTGTTTTCTCAAGAGCCGAAGGGATAAATTTTTGACCGCCAAAGCCGGGGTTGACACTCATAATCAAAACCATGTCGACCTCCGGCAAAATATATTCGATCGTCTCTATCCCTGTGGCCGGGTTAAGCGCAACCCCCACCTTTTTCCCCAGCTCCTTCACCAGGGCGACGGTTCGATGGAGATGGGCGCAAGCCTCCACGTGGACGGTGATGATATCCGCCCCGGCTTTAACAAATTCCGGGATGAAAGTATCTGCGTTTTCAATCATCAGATGCGCGTCGAGGGGGAGGTCTGTATATTTTCGTAAGCTCTCGATAACCAGTGGGCCAATGGTGATATTCGGCACAAAATGTCCATCCATCACGTCGATATGCAACCAGTCGGCGCCCCCCTTCTCGCATTCCAGCGCCTCTTCGGCAAGCTTTCCAAAATCGGCCGAGAGGATGGATGGAGCCACCACTATCTTTCGTTGATTCATTCGTTATCCTGTATCTTAAGTTGTGATCTCTTTCCAAAGCCATGTCAGCATGGCCTGGGTCGTTAACATCTGGTTTCGTTCTCTGTCTTCAGTCAGCCGCAGTTCTTTCGTCCGCGCATCCCCGTCGATACAAAGCCCGATGAAAACCAGGCCGACCGGTTTTTCTTTCGTCCCCCCTGAAGGGCCGGCGATCCCGGTGGACGATATTCCAATATCAGCGCCAGCGCTTTTCCAGACGCCTCTGGCCATCTCACGGGCGACCCGGGCGGAGACGGCCCCTGATTGTATCAGGCTATCCTCCCTGACGTTTAACCTTTTCATCTTGGCGTTATTATTATAGGTGACCACCCCCTCAAGAAAATATCTGGACGAGCCGGAAACCGAAGTGATCCGGGAAGCGAAGCGCCCACCGGTGCAACTCTCGGCGCTGGCGAGGGTCAACCCTTTTCTGGCCAGTATATCGCCCACCACTTTTTCCAGCGTCTCTTCATCCACACCATAGCAGTATGGCCGGGCCACCATAATCAGCTTTTTCACGGCGCGATTGAGCCTTTGCCGCGCCCTGGCCTGGGTTTCTCCCTTTGCCGTGAATCGCAGATCGACATTCCCCATGTGCGGCAGATAGGCAAGCTCAATCCCTTCCTCCACGCCGCCACCCGCCTCTATCATCGTGTATAAAGTCGATTCGCCTATACCGGCAGTGTGCACAATTTTCCTTGCGATGGCTGAATCTTTTTTGAAACGCTTTTTTATTCGGGGCAGAACTTCTTTCGCCATAAGATTTTTCATCTCATAGGGGACGCCGGGAAGGGCGAAAAGAAGCCCCCTTTTCGTTTCAAAACAAAGCCCGGGGGCTGTCCCCCATCTGTTCGCCAGCGCCTCGCACCCCATGGGGATATCGGCCTGCGCCAAATTGATCGGGGGCATCGGCTTTGTCGTCCTTTCCCTGAAATAGCGCTTCACCATGGCAAGGATCTTTTTATCCCGCACAAGTTTTGTTTTGAAAACTTTTACGAGGGCCGGTTTTGTGATGTCGTCATGGGTGGGGCCAAGCCCGCCGGTGACAAGCGCCAGCTCATACTTTTTCACCGCCGAACCGATTTCCGATATCAGCGATTTCAGGTCGTCACGAATGGCGACGACTTTATCTGGCGTGATCCCGTATGGCTCGAGCTCGCGGGCCATCCAGGCGGCGTTTGTGTTGACTGTGTGGCCGGAGGTGATTTCGTTTCCGATGGAGATGATTATCGCTTTCATGGGAATAGTATAGATATTAAAAGAGGGGAGGGGGACGGAAAAATGAGCGCCGCTTAATCTTTGGCGCGGGGGCTGGCGCCAGCTTGTGGGGCGCGATGAATATTTTCGCCGGTCACTTCCCGATACAAAACTCGTCGAAAATTTTCGATAACACCTGCTCGTCAAAGGCTTTGCCGGTCAGCTGTTCCATCGCCTCTTTTGCGTCGGCCAGGTCGCAGGCGATGAACTCCCGGCTCAGGCCTTCGTCCATCGCCTTAAGGGCGCGTTCCAAAGAGGCTATCACAATTTTTAATTGTTCTATATGGCGCTCCCTGGTGAGCGTTTGTCCTTCGCCCAGCGGCTCTCCTTTGCTTTCGATCTCTTTTGCGATTCTTTTTTTCAGCTCATCGAGGCCGGCTCCTGTTTTGGCCGATATTTTTATACTCATTTTTTTATCCACACCATCGATATTCCAGGGGTCTGGTTTTTGTTCCATGTCGCTTTTGTTTATCACCGGGATGATAACGAACGGCGCCTCCCTGGCGCCCAGTTTTTCGATAAGCTTTTTGTCGTCACCGGTCACCCCCTCTGATCCATCTATCACCAGTAAAACTATATCAGCGTCGAACGCGGCCATAATCGCCCGTTCCACCCCCATTTTCTCCGCCGGTTCCATCGCCTCGCGCACACCGGCTGTGTCGATAATTTTCACCTCTATTCCCTCTATCTGCAGGCTCTCCTCCACCATATCCCTCGTTGTCCCGGGATGGGGGGTGACGATCACCCGATCGCGCTCCAGAAGCGCGTTCATCAGGCTCGATTTACCGACGTTTGGCCTCCCTGTAATGGCGACAGAGATCCCCTCGCGATATATCCGCCCAATATCGTATGAGGAAGCAAGCCCGCCCACTTGTTTTTTAAGGGCGGTGATGGAGCTTAAGATTTTTTTATCTTCCGCTATCTCAATCTCTTCATCGGGAAAATCTATCGACGCTTCAAGATCGGCCATGATATTAACAAGCCCCATCTCTATCCCCGACAAGGTTTCCGATAATTTGCCGTCCAGATGGGAAAACGCGGTTTTCCATCCCTTTTGGGATTTTGACCGGATCAAGTCTATTATCGCCTCCGCCTGCACAAGATCGATCCGCCCGTTTAAAAACGCTCTTTTGGAAAATTCGCCGGGCGAGGCTATCCTGGCCCCCAGCGAAAGAACCCTCTCCAATATATGGCGAGAGACCAACGCCCCCCCGTGGCACGATATTTCCACCATATCCTCACGTGTATATGTCTTTGGCGAAAGCATCACCGTAAGCAAAACCTCGTCAATCTTTTCGCCCTCTCCATCGACCACAAAACCATAGTTAACTCTTCTGGTTTCAAAATGATGGCGTGGTTTCCCCCCGGCTCCCCTGAAGATTTCCTTGGCGATATCGGCCGCCCCGGCGCCCGACAGGCGCACCATCCCCACCCCTCCCTCACCCGCAGGTGTAGAGACCGCGGCGATGGTCTCCTCTTGCCTGATTTCGCCAGATTTATTATTCATAGGTCAATTATACCTAAACCTGCCGGGTGAGGCCGCCGATAAGGAAATAACACGGATGTTTTCACCAGAATCACAGGAGTGACAGGATGTTTACAAGATTTGCGCTGGCCGCTTTAATAGTCCTTTTCCCGCTAACCGCCACCGCTCAATCGGAGCTCGACATTTTAACCTTCATCGAAGCGGCCGAAAAAGGAGACGCAGACTCCGTCAAGGCTTACCTTAAAAACGGCTATGATCCCAATAAAACCTTGAAGCGGGGGGGAACGGCGCTGATGATGGCCTCTGCCAGTGGACAGCCCGATATTGTCAGAATCCTGATAAAAAGCGGCGCCGACATCAATATAAAAAGTAAAAACGGCCACACCGCCCTGTCGTTCGCCGCAACATACGGCCATGCCGCAGTCGCCCGGATATTACTCCGGGGGGGCGCCGATATGAACGCCAAAACATACAAAGGTATGACGCCGATGAGTATAGCCAGCCGGAAAGGGCGCCTGAACGTGGTGTCCGCCATGATGCGCTGGCGAATGGCGAATGCCGATAAGGATTTGCGCCTGGCTGACAGGATGTGACCAAAGACTGGGGAAATCATGAACAGAAAATCGAGAAGCAGGGCGGAATTTCTTGTGGCTGTCCGATCGCTCTACACTGGCCCTCCTGGAATCAGGATCCCCGCCGACCTGCCGGGACGGCTCGTCAGGCCTGGCTCTTTTTCGCGGGCATGTAGAGAGCCGTTATAGCAAAAGGGTGGCGCGCCACATTTCGATGGAGACGCCGGGCCCCGACACATAACGGAAATAACGCATCGAGGGCCGTTTTTCAAAGGAAGCCCCATTATCCAGGATTAATAGAGGATTCTGGCTTTAATGGTCTCCGGTATGGCGCGAAGGGTCTCTATCAATGTTTTATCGACGTCGCGCGCCACATCCATCACAAGGTAGCCGATTTTTGTATCGGTCATCAGATATTGCCCAAGCACGTTAACATCCTTTTCGGCGAAAAGGGCGTTCACCTTCCCCAGCACACCTGGCACATTCTGGTGGAAATGAAGTATGCGATGCCTCCCTTCAAGAATAGGAAGCTCAACCTCCGGTGTGTTGACAGCCGATGTGGTGGAGCCATTATTTATATACTTTATCAGTTTCGCCGACACCTCCCGCCCGATATTTTCCTGCGCCTCGTTTGTGGATCCGCCGATATGCGGCGTCAGGATGACGTTGGGCATACCCTGCAGAGGGCTTTTAAAAATGTCCCCCATGGCTTTTGGCTCCTTGGGGAACACGTCTATCGCGGCGCCGGCTATCCGGCCCGACTTCAAACCCACGGCAAGCGCATCTATATCGACAACGTCGCCCCTGCTATAGTTAATCAGGTGAGCCCCTTTTTTTAATTGTCCCAGCCTTTTTTCGTTCATCATCCCGCTGGTCTCTTTCGTTTGCGGCACGTGCAGGGTGACGATATCCGAATTTGCAAGCAGGTCATCAAGCCGCGCCGCCTGTTTTGCGTTCCCCAGGGCCAGCTTGTCGAGTATGTCATAGAACAATACCTGCATCCCCATAGACTCCGCCAGCACGCTCACCTGAGAGCCAATATGCCCGTATCCAATTATCCCCAACGTTTTTCCACGCGCCTCAAAGGAGCCTTTGGCCGATTTGAGCCATTGCCCTTCGTGGGCGGCCAGGTTTTTTTCGCTTATACCGCGTAAAAGAGAGACGCAATGGCTGATCACAAGCTCCGCCACCGACCGTGTGTTTGAAAACGGGGCGTTGAAAACCGGCACGCCATGATCCGCCGCGGAATCGAGATCTATCTGGTTTGTGCCAATACAAAAAGCCCCGACCGCCAGAAGACGCTTCCCGGCGGATATAACTTCGTCTGTCAGCCGGGTCTTGGAGCGAATGCCGATGATATGGGCCTTCTCGATCTTCTTTTTCAGGCTTTCGCTATCAAGGGCTTTCGGGAGGGACTCCACCTGGAACCCCTCGCTTTTGAAAGCCTCAATTGCGGCATTGTGCAGGTTTTCCAGAAGCAGGATGGAAATCTTGTTTTTTGGATAGGATGTTACACTCATATTCCTCTATAAATCAAAAAGATATAGATTGTCTCATTATTAATACGATTAACCAAAAGTTATTTTCTCTTTATCTATTCTATTGAATTTTCAGAATTTTGCGTAATATTTATCTCTAAAATTTCCTATCTTTTGCAGTTTAATTTATGATATACGTGTCGGTTAATCAACCATTTCTCATGGGGGGAGTTGTAGGATTTTATGAGCATCAGATGGCGAATCACCACAATAATTGCTGTTTTCACCCTTATCGCAATTATCGTCAGTAATGTTTTGCTCGCCTACAACCTGCGCCACAAGGATATCGCCGAGGCGAAACGCGATTCACTGAAAACGGCCGAGCTGATACGATTCAGCCTGTTAAGCACAATGATACGCACCGGCGACTACGACGAAATCGCCGCCACGCTGCAACAACTGCAAGCCGGACGTAACTTCAGATTCCGAATGGTGCGCCACCATCATGTGATAAAACAACATGGAATAAAGCGCAACGAAATTCCCCGGGACGACCTGGAACGCCAGGCCCTTGAAGATGGAAAGGTGAAGCAGGTGCAAGACAGCGTGAACTCGCTACGAATAATATACCCGTTTATTACAGACAAGCGGTGCGGGAAGTGCCATGTCGATCTGGAAGGGAAACCTGTTCCCCCTGGAACGGTCAACGGGCTTGCGGTGATAAAATTCGATTTGACCGAAAGGCAGAAGGCATCTGAGAAAGTTATAAACTCCATGATGCTCTCCCTGACCGCCGTCGTCTTCATTTTTGCCATGCTATCGCTCCTGATGGTTCACCGCGGCGTAATAAAGCCGATTCAGGATATCTCGGCGGCGGTCATGGGGTTGCAGAACGATAATTTCGAGATAAACCTGAAAGACTATCCAACCAGGGAGCTTCGTATTATGGCGGGGGAAGTGAATAGAACCGCAAAAATCTTATCCGAACGTAAACATGAACACGAGAGGATGATCGAAGAGGAGCGGCAAAGAAACATCGAGCTTAAAAAGTTTGTGCAATCGCGCGCCAGCGCCCTGGGGCTGGAAGTGGGCTCCGAAATCCGTCCGATAATCGGCCGTCTTACATCCACTTTCGATAAAGCCGACAAAGCGGAGATGATGGCCACCGCCTTTAAATATGTGACTTATGGAGAAAGCAAGCTCGTACTGCCCACCGACCCTGAGCTGATACCGGCCGTCTCTGTTTATCTGGGGGAGCTGATGCAGTCCTCCTCTGAAACCCTCAAAAGAAGAACTATAGAGCTGGCCCTCGACGAAGCTCTTTCAAACGCAATTTATCATGGCAATATGGAGATTTCCTCATCTTTAAAAGAGGATGATTTCGAAAAATTTGGCGAAGAGGCGATGAGAAGAATGGGGGAAGAGCCCTATCGATCGAGGCGGGTGGTGGTGCGTTATGAATTTAACCGGCGCGGCGCAAAATTCATCATCAAGGATGAGGGGGCGGGGTTTGACTGGAAAAAATATTTGAGCAAGGCCGATTCGGACGGTGATATGGTTCACGGAAGGGGCCTTATGATCATTCGCGCCCTGGCGTCGAAGCTTCAGTTCAACGAAAGTGGCAATCAGGTCACGATAACTTTCGATCTGGAGGGGGATAATCGTGCGTAAAATGGCTGGATCGCACCCGCAATGCTCCGATCAGACGCTTTGGCGACTGTAAAACGAAACGCCCTGGATATCGACCGGAATCTTGAAAAACCTGTTGTCCGATGGCAGGCTTGAGTTTATTTTATCAAACAGCGCGGAACCGGTCAGTTCTCCCGGCTCTATGATGTCCTCGGCGCCGCCATTCAAGCGTATCACCCATCGTCCTTTTTCAACCTCATCAAGCCGCACATCGGCATAATCGGCAAAAATCTGCGAGATCGTGGGCATTTCGGCGTTCTGGATCACCCACACAAGACCCCGCTGAAACTCGGCCCGTCCCTCTTTCGGGATTTGTATCCTGGAATAGATCATATCGAGCCAGTTTTTAAAATCGGCCGGGGTCGGCGTGAAATCAGCGGGAGGCGCAGGCTCCGGACTGGTTGATCGATCTTTAAGCGGAGGAGGAAGAGTGGTGACAGCTTTTGGTGAGGTTTTTTCCTTCTCTTGCTTTGCAAGCGCATCAAGGTTTTGACGCAATTTTAAATAGTTGGACGAAAAGAATTCCGGGAACTCTTCTATCTTTTTTGCAGGCGCTTTTTCAGAGGCGCGAGTCTCGAGCTTGTGCCTTCTTAAAAGCTGAGCCGTGGCCAGCCCGGCGTAATTGAAAAGGGGCATCCCTTTGGGTCTTTTGGTTTTTGGCGCATCCTCGGCCGAACTCGACGTGATAACCCGTCCATCCGCATATTCGGTGATAAGATTGACCCAGATATTATCTTTAGGATCTCTGTAAATAATCCCTATAAGCGATTGACGGGGATGGGTGTAAGCCGCCAAAAAGTACCCTGGCATCTCCTTCACCGAAAAATATCCGGCAAAATCGAGCTCCCCGCGCTTTGTCAGCGTTTCGTGAGCCTCTTTTCCTTCCTGGCTTGTAAAGGGGTTCTCCTCCTCCGGGATCGACGTTAACGAAACCGTGACAGGAGGCCCGGCCCGGCGGCGTTCAGGCATATGGTAGACCTTTCCACCCTGGCCGTTTCCTCCGCCGCTATATTGTGTCTGGTTGTTCAATGTCTGAAGTATCCTGTAGACAATGAACATCAGCACCCCAAGTAATACAAGGGTTCCAGCAAGATTTGACATTATAAATTCCGGTATTTTTTTTGTTCCACTTCGCCTTATTCTACACTATTTTTTTAGTTTAGTGCGGGCCCTGGCGCAGAACGGGGTGTGGTGCGTTTGGCCGGCGCCTTTCTCTTCGTTTTTTTTGCCGATTTTCGTTTTTTCAAAGGGGATTTCACCAATGCATGGGCCAGAACATCGTCCATATTTTTCACAGTGATTATTTCGAGCCCCTTTTGGAGATTCTCCGGAATTTCTTTCAGATCTCTCTCGTTCTCTTTTGGTATCAGTATAATTTTTATACCGGCCCGTTTTGCGGCCAGCATTTTTTCCTTGAGTCCACCAATGGGAAGCGCCTCCCCAAGCAGTGTGATCTCCCCGGTCATAGCCACATCGTGCCTCACCGGAATTTTTAAAAGGGCCGAGGTCATTGCCGTGGCCAGGGTGATTCCGGCTGAAGGGCCATCTTTTGGAATGGCGCCTTCAGGGATATGAATATGTATGTCTATCTTGTTATGGAATCCTTTGGCAAGCCCGAAATCTTTCGCCCGCGACCTGATATACGATAAAGCCGCCTGGGCCGATTCCTTCATCACGTCGCCAAGCTTCCCGGTCAGGATAAATTTTCCCTTCCCATCCATAATTGTCGTTTCAACCTTTAACAAAGAACCGCCCACTTCGGTCCAGGCAAGTCCATTGACCACCCCCTGGGCGCTCTGTCTCCCGGCTATGTCGTCACGATATTTTATCTCGCCAATAAGGTTGGTAAGATCATCTGTATTGATGGAGACTTTTGGGGCTTGTGGCTTTTTGCTTTTAGTTTCGGCCATTTTCCGCGCCAGCTTGCGGCAGATGTTGGCAAGCTCACGTTCCAGGTTGCGAACGCCAGACTCGCGGGTGTAGTTGCGAATCACTTTTCTCAAAGATTCGGCGGCAAGTTTTATAAACCCTTCCGGCAGGCCATGCTCCTTTTCCTGTTTGGGCAGAAGGAACCGGCGGGCGATCACCTCTTTCTCATCGTCGGTATAGCCCGATATGTGGATCACCTCCATCCTGTCTTGCAAAGGGCGCGGGATGGTGTGTAGCACGTTGGCCGTTGTTATGAACATCACCTCCGACAGATCGTAATCGACCTCCAGATAGTGATCGTTAAACTGATAATTTTGCTCCGGGTCCAAAGCCTCCAGAAGCGCCGATGCGGGGTCGCCCCTGAAATCGGAAGCGATTTTGTCTATCTCATCGAGCATTATCACAGGATTTTTCACTCCCGCCTTTTTCATCGATTGAATAATCCTGCCAGGCATAGAGCCGATATATGTGCGCCGGTGGCCCCGTATCTCCGCCTCGTCCCTTATGCCACCGAGCGAAAACCGGACGAACTTGCGCCCCATGGCCCTTGCGATAGATTTGCCAAGGGACGTTTTACCCACACCAGGCGGGCCAACAAAACACAGCACCGGCCCTTTCATCCTCTTCACAAGCTTGCGAACCGAAAGATACTCGAGTATCCTCTCTTTCACCTTGCTAAGGCCGTAATGGTCTTCATCAAGTATTTTTCCCGCGCCTTTGATGCTAAGCTTATCTCTTGTTCTTTTGTTCCAGGGCGCCTCCACCAGCCAGTCTATGTAATTTCGAGAGACAGTCCCCTCGGCCGACATAGGGGGCATCTGTTCCAGCTTGCCCAGCTCTTTTAAAGCTCTTTTCTCGATATCCTTGGGCATCCCGGCGGCGGCGATTTTCCCCCTCAGCTCATCCATTTCCGATTTAGAGCTATCGGATTTGCCAAGCTCCTTCTGGATGGCCTTCATCTGCTCGTTAAGATAATAATCGCGCTGGGACCTTTCCATCTGCTTTTTAACGCGGCTTCTGACGCGCCTTTCGATCTGGAGTAGTTCAATCTCGCTATGAATTTTAGCGACCAGTTTTTCAAGCCTGAGCTTGATATCGACCATCTCGAGGAATTTTTGTTTTTCATCGGTCATCGCCACAAGGTTTGCGGCGATTGTGTCGGCGAAGAGACCCGGATTTTTCATGCTCGAAAGCATCAGCGCAACTTCGTTTGGTATCTGATGGTTAAGTTTCGCGTATCGCTCAAATGAGGATTTAGCCGTGCGCATCAGCGCTTTAAGATCCTTGTCTTCCTCTATCTCGTCATCAATTGTTGTCACATCGACCATCATCACATCGTCAAGATCTTCAAATTTATTGATTTTGGCGCGGTCCTTCCCCTCTATAAGGGCTTTAACCGCCCCATCGGGCAGACGAAGAATCTGGGTGACTTCGGCGATGCAACCCATGTCATAAAGGTCGCCCGCCCCAGGCTCGTTAATGGAAGAATCTTTTTGAGTGGCCAGAATAAGCAATTTGTCTTTCTTGAAGATCATATCAAGGGCTTTAATCGATTTCGGGCGGCCAACAAAGAGGGGGGCGATCATCCCCGGAAAAATGACGATATCCCTCAAAGGGAGGAGAGGGTAACGGTTTCCCGCCGTTTCCGGCGTTTCTTTTGCAGGATCCATCAAGAACTACACTTCCGCTAAAATTATTTTTGCCATAATGGAAAAATAATATCGGTGTTGGCGTTTGTCAAACAAACCGGGAAAAAATATTGATTAACTTCAACTGGCCTGCTTTTTATCCTGTTTTTCGTAAAGCAAAAGGGGCATCTCGCGTTTAAGTATCGCGTCTTCGTTCACAATACACTCGGTCACGTCAGACTTCCGGGGAAGCTCATACATCGGCTCAAGCATCACCTCCTCCATAATCGCGCGTAGCCCTCTGGCGCCGGTTTTCCTCCGGACCGCTTCGCTGGCGATCGCTCGCAGGGCGGAATCGGTGAATTTGAGTTTTACCCGCTCTATCTCCATGAACTTTTCAAATTGCTTGACCACCGCGTTTTTCGGCTCTGTCAAAATTTTAATCATGGAATCCTCGTCCAGATCGTCAAGCGTAGTCACAACAGGGAGCCGCCCGACGAACTCCGGGATGAGCCCGAATTTCAAAAGATCCTCCGGCTGAACCTGCGACAGCACCTCGCCTATGGTCGTGTCTTGTTTATCCCGCAACTTGGCGCCAAAACCCATTGTCTTTTTACCGGTTCGCTGCTCGATGATTTTATCAAGCCCCACAAAGGCGCCGCCACAGATGAACAGAATGTTGCTTGTGTCTATCTGCATAAACTCCTGATGCGGATGTTTGCGCCCCCCCTGGGGTGGCACCGAGGCGATTGTCCCTTCGATGATTTTCAGGAGCGCCTGTTGTACCCCTTCGCCCGAAACATCTCTGGTGATAGAGGCGTTATCGCTCTTGCGTGAAATCTTGTCTATCTCGTCTATATAAATGATTCCCCGCTCCACCTTTTCGATTTCAAAATCGGCCGCCTGGCAAAGCCTTAATATTATGTTCTCCACATCCTCTCCCACATATCCCGCCTCTGTGAGGGTTGTGGCGTCCGCCATGGTGAAAGGAACATTTAAAATTTTGGCGAGAGTCTGGGCCATCAGGGTCTTCCCGGTGCCGGAGGGGCCGATAAGCAAAACATTGCTTTTTTGAAGCTCCACACTGTCTGGCCCGAGGTTGGCGTCTATTCTTTTGTAATGGTTATACACGGCGACGGCGAGAACCCTTTTGGCGTGCTCCTGGCCTATCACATATTCATCCAGAAATTTCTTGATCTCGTGTGGTTTTGGAAGCTGTGTGGAGGAGGCCCCCTTTTCCTGGTTCCACTCCTCCATTATTATTTCATTGCAAAGATCAATGCACTCGTCACAAATATAGACAGTGGGCCCCGCGATGAGTTTTTTCACCTCGGATTGATTTTTGCCACAAAACGAACAACGAAGGTTGCTCTCTTTTCCACTTTTTACCATATTCCGCTCCAAAAACGATTAACAAACATCATAACAACGACTTAAGACTTGGCATCCTTATCCTTGTCCTTGTCCTTATTTTTATCCTTTTTACCCTTGTCTGTGGCGGGGCGCGAAACAATAACCTCGTCCACCAGCCCATAAGCTTTTGCATCCTTGGCGGACATAAAAAAATCTCTGTCCGAATCTTTGGATATTTTCTCCTTGGTCTGGCCAGTGTGTTTGGCCAGAATTTCATCGAGCCTGTCTCTCATTTTTCTTATTTCGCGGGACTGTATCTCGATATCGGAGGCCTGCCCCTGGAACCCGCCAGAAGGCTGGTGGATCATGATGCGGCTGTTGGGCAGGGCGTGGCGTTTCCCAGGCGCCCCGGCCGCCAGCAAAACCGCGCCCATAGAGGCGGCCTGGCCTATGCAAATGGTCTGGATATCTGGCTTGATATATTGCATGGTGTCGTAAATAGCCATGCCCGAAGTCACCACGCCCCCCGGGTTATTAATGTATAAAAAGATATCCTGCCCGGGGTCGTCCGCTTCGAGAAACAAAAGCTGGGCGATAACAAGGTTCGCCACATAATCTTCGACCGGAGTTCCCAGAAAGACAATGCGATCCTTTAAAAGACGGCTGTAAATATCATACGATCGCTCCCCGCGATTTGTCTGCTCCACAACCATGGGGACCAGCTGTGCGTGCATCTGATGCTTGTCGATAGAATTATTTTGCATTTAAATCCTCAATATTTTCATCTTCAATGGTTATATTTTCAAGAATAGCGTTTAAAGCTTTCTCCCGAAAAGCGTGATGCGTCAGCCCATCAAGGCCCTGGCCGCTCTCCTTTATAAGCTCATACACTTTCTCCACAGACTGTTTCATTGACTTGGCCATGGAAGCGACCTGCCTGTCGATATCCTCCTTGGTCACTTCTAGGTTTTTATCCTTGGCGAAAGTGGCCAATATCACTTCCTCTCTTAATATACGCTCCGCGCTTTTTCTGTGTTTGTCATGGATCTTCTCCGGGTCGCGTCCCTCTTCGCCCGGTTTGAACCCCTGTATTTTCAGCTTGTGCTCCTCCCGGTTGGAAATCATCATAGCCTGGCGCTCTACGGTTTTCTTAGGCAGGTCGAACTTGTTTTCTTCTATTAGTTTGTCGATCAGGCTTTCGTACAGGTCGTTTTCCGCCATTTCCCGGTTTCTTTTTTCAAGTTGTTTCCTGAGATCGGCCTTGAATTCGTCAACGGTTTCAAATTTGGAAATGGTCTTTACCAGCTCATTGTTAATTTCGGGGGTGACTTTCTTTTTTATCTCATGAACTTTCACCTTGAACCGGATCATGGTGTCGCTCATGTCGGCGATGGGGAATTCCTTGGGAAGTTTCACATCGAACTCTTTTTCCTCCCCTTTTTTCATCCCTATAATGCCCGCCTGAAAATCGCCCAGCATCCCTTCGGACGAAATTTCTATTTGCTTGTTCCGCCCCGCAAAATGCTCCACCAGTGTTCCGTCTTCTTTGCTGGCGGAATAATCTATAATAGGGTAATCTCCCTCTTCCACCACATCTCTCACCACCGGCTCGAACCAGGATTGCTCTTGCTGGTAATGCTTCAATATGTCGTCCATCTCCTTGTCTGGAACTGTCTTGATTTTCCGCGTGAGGGTCCAGCCGGAAAAATCGACCAGTTCAATGTTTGGGAATATCTCCACAGTGGCGGTGAATGTCAACGGTTTTTTTTCTTCAAGGTTCACATCGTCCACCGTCGGCTCACCCGCCGGTTTCAGGCTGTTTTTCTCCAGCCCTTCGCGGTAGGCCTCTTCAATAAGCTTGCGGGCAACGTCCCCCATCACGTTTTTGTGATATTTTTGTTCAAGGAGGCGCTTGGGAACATGGCCTTTCCTGAACCCGGGGATGGTGACCGATTTCGACAGCTCGCGATAAGCGACCTCTTTTTCCTCGTCCACCCGTTCCACCGGAACCTCGAACACCAGTTTTTTGACGCAGGGCTCCACGTCGATCATTTCAATTTTCAAAGCCGAACTTTCCATAAATCTACCAATTAATTTGTGCTAAGGATTTTTACCCCGTTAGCGGTGATAACTTTTCCTGGTGCGAAAGGGGGGACTCGAACCCCCACGGTCTCCCACTGGATCCTAAATCCAGCGCGTCTGCCAGTTCCGCCACTTTCGCAATAATTTGTGCGCGCAAACAAAACATAAAATCGCGCAACCGGCTTTGTCGAGCCAATCACCAATTTTAATGGAGGGGATCAAAACTACCCTATCGACAGCGTCAATTTACATATTTACTCATGTTATCACGACTTTTAAAAGTTGTAACGTTATATTTTACTTAAGATTCAGGCTTTTAACATGTTGATTTATTTTAATAAATCCGGCCCGAAAGAATGAGGTAACAATTCAGTGAGATCAAAAGTCTTTATCGCCCCTTGTTCATCGGCAAGGACGATTATTGTATTTAAAGCAAATTCGTTTAGCGCCTGAAGGCAGGCTCCACAAGGATATGTGGCGGCGCCGGATGAAGAAACTATGGCGATTCGGGCGATTTGCCTGCTCCCGCTCGATACCGCTTTGAAAATCGCCACACGTTCGGCGCATTGCGTCAGGCCATAGGAGGCGTTCTCAACGTTGCACCCGGTGAACACATCCCCCTCGGAAGTGACCAGCGCAGCGCCCACCCTGAAACCGGAATAGGGCGCGTATGCCTTTTCCATCGCATCGGCAGCCAACGCAAGAAGGTCCTTGTCCGCGATATCTTCCATTTTATCGTTTAAGGCGCCCCTCACTGCGCCCCTCTGGCGCGCATGGCGTGCGCTATTTTTTCTATAGAGATCGAATATGCGGCGTCGCGCAACGAAATTTCGTTATCTTCAGCATATCGCCTCACCCTGGCGTACGCCTGGGTCAGCTTGACAAAAAGACGCTCGTTCACGGTCTCTTCGGTCCAGTATAATCCTTCGCGGTTTTGCACCCATTCGAAATATGAAACTATCACACCTCCGGCGTTCGCCAGAATATCGGGGATCACCAATATTCCCCTCTTCTCCAATATCTTCTCCGCATCGAGAGAGACCGGGGCATTGGCCCCTTCCACGATAAGCCTGGCCGCAACCTGGTCGGCGTTTCCTGTATGTATCGTGCGGGCAAGGGCACAGGGAATAAAGATGTCCGCCGGGTATGAAATGATCTCTTTTGCCGGTTTGCCCCCTTTGAAAGTGGCCACAACTCCCCACTTTTTTTTGTGTTCCGTCAGTGGGTCGATATCAAGCCCGTCCCGATTTACAATCGCCCCGGAGCTGTCTTTCACAGCCACCACCTTTATCCCGTTGGTGACAAGATATTGCGCCGCATGAACCCCCACATTGCCAAATCCTTCGATCGATACTGTGGGATTTTTTATTCCGTAATCTTCCGCCGCTTCCAGCGCCAGCGCCGCCACCCCATAACCTGTCGCCTCTTTTCTGCCGAGGGAGCCGCCAAGCTCCACCGGCTTCCCTGTCACAACCCCTCTCGCATCTTGCGTGCTTTTACGGTATTCGTCATACATCCACGCCATCTCGCGCTCGCTGGTGTTAACATCGGGCGCCGGAATGTCTGCGTTGGGGCCGATATCGTGAAGAAGCCTGTGGGTGTATTTGCGGATGAGCCGTTCGGTCTCTCCTTCGGACAAGGTTTTTGGATCGACGCATATGCCCCCCTTGCCACCGCCAAAAGGGATATCGGCAAGGGCTGTTTTAAGCGTCATCAGGGTCGCCAGGCTCTTCACCTCGTCGATATCGACGGTGGGATGAAGCCTGATGCCACCTTTATATGGCCCAAGAGTATCGGAGTGTTGCACCCGATAGCACTGATAGACGTTCATGGAGCCATCATCCATTTTGATGATAGCCTTGAATCGAACGATTTTGTTAGATATCGCCAGCCGTTCGAACATTCGTTCGTTTTTATAACGCTCGCGGAACTTCAGAGCCTTGGATATATCCTGGATTTTATCGATAAGACCTTTAATCAGATCGCTCATATTTAAACCATTTCATGTGATAGTTTTCTAACCGGACAAAATTGGCAGTTTCCAGCTCGGTCGCTCGTGGGTTGCGGCTCAAATAAACAAGCGCCGTCGCCTGCACACCTTCGTTCTTCGGCGCGCCCGTGGCTATCCCTATCGCTTGGGCGGCTGTGATCCTCTTATTTGCGAACGCGGCATAAGCTTCACCTTCAAGGTCCCGGCCAACGGCGAATGAGCTTTTCTGAAGTTTTCGACTTCCTGCTTGCTCTCTTGTGATTCCTTTTTCTTGTCTGAAATATTCTGCGTGGTCATATATATCTCCTTGTCCTTCCATTATGTTCAATTCAGCGCCGACTTTCCGGGCTTTCTCAAACGTATATCCATCCTTCGATTCAAGTATATAGGCTTCCATATCCACATCACCAAGCCTTTTCGCCAAAGCTACCCGATGATGCCCATTTGCTATGCTTGAAGGATGGCGCATGCACAATTATAGTTTTTGATTTCATTTTATACAACAGCTTTAGCCGCCCCCTGAAGATTACTTTCCTTCTGGCAAAGTAGTTTTTCTGCGGCGCCATATCCACGCGATCTGGCGTCTCGAAGGCCGGAATCCGCCAACCGGGGGAGTGGCAAACGGTGGCTGAACAGCTAAGCGCCCCTTGAAAAAGGCATTTAGGGGCCTTTTATGCCTGATAAATCAATATATTGCGCTAATATTCCACATTGTAACGGTTTTCTTGATAGTATTTCACTTTCGTATTACAATACTGAACTATTAATGAAGAAAGCATTTTTACCTGTTAAGGAGAATATATAAGTGAAGCGGACATATCAGCCACACAATAAACGGCGCAAAAGAACCCATGGGTTTATTGCGAGAATGAGCACCCGTGGAGGGCGCCGAATATTGAACAGAAGAAGAGCGAGAGGACGACATAAGCTAACGGTTTGAAAAGCGGAGATTTGCGATTTAGAAATCAGGACAGGCTCCTAAAAAAATATGAGTTCGTTGAGGTTATTAAAAAGGGCAAAAGAGGCAGAGGCTCACATTTTGAGTTTATATACCTGGCCAACCGGCTTGGATGGTCTCGACTGGGATTGATTGTTTCAAAAAAGACAGGGAAAGCGGTAGTGCGCAACAGGCTCAAGCGCTTGTTACGAGAGGCTTTCAGGCTAAACAGATCGCTCTTTGAGCGTAACATCGATCTTGTAATTCGGCCTTACCTGGATTATCGGCCCGGCTCTTATTTAGAGGTGGAAACGGAGTTTAAGAATTTCACAAATCGGTTGATCTCCCGAAACGCATAAAAAGCGTTTTTCACTCCATAAGCTTTTTCTTCCTGTCGGTTTTCTTTTAATGTGCGGATTTGATTTGCGCGTTTCCTGGAAAATACGATCATGTTTAGAATCATGAAAAAAATGCTTATTGCCATTTTGAAAGCTTACAAGCTTTTGATATCGCCCGTTTTGCCGCCGGCGTGCGGATATATGCCGACTTGCTCGGAGTATGCCATGGAAGCGGTCGAGAAGCATGGTTCTGTTAAAGGAGGTTTTCTTGCCATTAAAAGGTTATTGCGATGCAACCCGTTTCATAAAGGGGGGTACGACCCTGTGCCATGAAGGAGGTTTTCTTGCCATTAAAAGGTTATTGCGGCTCAACCCGTTTCACAAAGGGGGGTGCGATCCAACGCCATGATAGATAAAAACTTTATTATGGCTATTCTGGCTTCAATGCTGTTAATCGTTGGTTACAACGTATACTTCGAATGGCGGTTTGGCGATTATTTGTCGGTCCAGCAGAAAAACGCCATCGCTGAAGCTGAAAAAGAAGCGAATCTTGAGCAAACGAACGATAAACCCGCCCCGGGGGAAGACGCCGCCGTCCCCGTGGATATGGACGCCTCTCCCGTCGCGGCGCCTGCCGGGCCGGCCTCCGGGGCCCCTGTCGCCAGCCAGCCGTCACCCGGGGAAGAGCCGGAAAAGATGGTCGTCCTGGCTAATGAAAAACTGATAACGGTCAACACTGGCATGACACAGGTTGTTTTGTCCAACGTTGGGGCGACGCCGATAAAATATCTTCTGGAAAAGTATCACGATAAAAATATGCAAAAGATCGATCTCAGGTTTGATCTTAAAAAATATATTAAAAGTAAAAGAGAAAAAGACGAGGATGTGTCGGAGCTTAAGAAGGTAAAAAAGTATCCGCTTTTGGGTCTTAAATTTTCTGTCGATGCTTTTTCCGATAAAATAAACAACGCCATCTACAGCGTATCCGAAACAAGGAGCGAGATAAACCTGGCCGAAGGGGACGCCCCATACACAATCAAGTTTGAGTATGTGGATAAATCTAACATTGTTGTGCGCAAAATATACACGTTCCACCCCGATTCCTATGTGTTTGAATTTTCCGTTCTCGTGAAATCGAACGAAAAATGGAAAGAGTTTGAATACAGCCTTGTATGGTTCGGGCTTGGTGGCGAGGACCCAAGCATGACGGCGTCGATGTATTCCTACCATGGGCCGATCGCCGTTGTTAATAAAAAGCGGGTGGCCGAAGCGCCCGATGATGAGCAGACGCGCGTTACGATGAAAGGGAATATCGTGTGGGCGGCTCTCACAAACCGTTACTACGCCGCGTCTGGAATCCCGGAAATCACCGAAAACCGCGAAGTGGTGGCGAAATATATTGACGACTTTAATTTTGCCCTTGAATGGAAGCTGAAAGCCAGGCTTGACGACGCTCCGGACAAGATGACATTTTTCTTTGGGCCCAAAGAAAACAGAATCCTGCAAAAATATGATAACGGAATGTATTCGATCATCGATTACGGATGGTTCGACATAATCGCAAAGCCGCTATTCTGGGTGATGAACAAGTTCCACAGCTTAACGGGTAACTGGGGCTGGTCGATTATCATGCTGACGGTTGTTGTCAAGCTTCTTTTCTTCCCGTTAACGCAGAAGGGCTTCAAGTCGATGCAGAAGCTCCAAAAACTGCAACCGCATCTGAAAAAGATTCAGGCCACTTATAAGGACGACAAGGACAAACTGAACCAGGCCATGATGAGCCTTTATAAGGAGCACAAGGTGAATCCTCTTGGGGGATGCCTGCCGATGATTCTGCAAATCCCGATTTTCTTCGCCCTGTATAAAACCTTGCTCGAATCGATAGAGCTTAAAGGGGCGGGGTGGATATTATGGATTAATGACCTTTCTCTGCAAGACCCGTATTACGTGACACCAGTTTTGATGGGCATAAGCATGCTGGTGCAACAGATGATGACACCAAAAACAGGTGATCCGATGCAAAGGAAAATCATGATGGCTTTGCCCTTTGTGTTCACGTTCCTATTTTTAAGCTTCCCGGCCGGACTTGTTATTTATTGGCTGGTGAACAACTTGCTTACTATTGGACAGCAATGGATCATATATCGCGAGGCGAAATAAAATGGATTGGATAGAAATCGAAGGAGAAACCAAGGAAGAGGTGGAGAGCAAAGCTCTTGAGGCCCTCAAAATGGAAGACATTAACGCTCTTGAAATTGAAGAGGTGAAGGTGATCCGCAAATTCCTGGGAATGGGCGGAAAAACTATCAAAATCAGGGCGCGTGTGAAAGCTGACGAGGCTGAAACGGCGGAGGAGCCGGGGCAAACGGATGCGCCAGACGATGGTGGAGCGGCCGCGCCTATGGCTGTCACCGGGCTGGTCGAACAGGCTCAGCCTGCAACCGAACCGGCTGAACCGGCAACCGAACCGGCTGAACCGGCAACCGAACAGGCTCAGCCTGCGACCGAACCGGAAGCCAAACAGGTTGAGCCGGCAACCGAACAGGCTCAGCCTGCGAC
>UOGE01000093.1_pt1 | contig 54218 bp, 46 predicted proteins | sample 1989811 | NCBI WGS metagenome assembly UOGE01 (sample SAMEA4712198, study PRJEB27164) | hydrothermal vent metagenome | biome: marine basaltic hydrothermal vent biome; feature: marine hydrothermal vent; material: mineral | place: Pacific Ocean | collected 2011-06-14/2011-07-23 | depth 1691 m | reverse complement strand
GGTTTATAACTGTGTCCGGAAGTCTGGCGGGCGTATATGACGCGCCAACGCAATGGCTAATTGTGGCTTCAGGCCAAGGCAAAACATGGCCGAACCAAAAAAGTAACGCCAAATATTCTCACCGAGGCAAGGCCCGAACTATACCTTAAGCTGTTTCATCGATTCCCGCACCGCCTGGGCGGAGCTTTGGAGCGACGCGTTCTCTTCCTTGGTTAATGGCAGTTCGATCACCCTCTCCACGCCAGACCAGTTCAGCTTCACGGGAACCCCCATGAACAGCCCGTCTATGCCATATTCACCCTCAAGATAGGCGGCGGCCGGCAGGATACGGTTTTTCTCGAGAACGATAGATTCCACCATGTTCACAACAGAAGCGGCCGGCGCATAATATGCCGACCCGGTCTTCAGGAGCGAGACAATCTCCCCTCCCCCTTTTCTTGTTCTGTCCACCATTGCGTCTATTTTTTCTTTCGATAGAAGCTCTGTGATAGGAATCCCGGCAACCGAAGAAAACCTGGGCATCGGAACCATGTCCTCCCCGTGAAGCCCAAGCACTGTGGCATGAACGTCTTCATTGGACACGTTTAGCTCCATGGAAATGAAAGACCTGAACCGGGTCGAATCGAGGACACCGGCCATACCCAGTATGCGATGTTTTGATAGCCCGGAATATTTCTTGGCGACCCAGGTCATGGTGTCGAGCGGGTTTGTGACGATGATCATAAAGCAGTCGGGCGAATATTTTATCACCTGTTCAACGCACGATTTCACTATCTCGGCGTTTTTATCGCGAAGGTCTTCGCGGCTCATGCCCGGCTTTCTCGCGAGGCCGGCGGTCATTATGACGATATCCGAATCGGCTGTCTCTTCGTAGTTGTTGTGTCCCGATATTCTTGAATCAAAATCCTCCAGCGGCGCGGACTCCATCAAATCGAGAGCTTTCCCCTGGGGCAGGCCGTCGATCACATCCACAATACAGACATGAGCCAGCCGTTTATAAGCTATCAACTGAGCGCATGTGGCCCCCACGTGGCCGGCGCCGATTACGGTTATCTTTTTTTTCGCCATTTGATTTCCTTTAAAGATAAATTTTATGGCGGCCCCCCATTATAGGGAACGCGCCCTAAAAAACTATAAATAACTGGTTATATCCGGTCAGGCGCCGCTTCCCAACCTGCCGCCCGCTATCAGCACATCAAGCTCGTTTTCGCTCATAGTATGGGTGATCGGTATATCGGTTCCCTTGGTCACGTTGCGCAGGGTGATCTTCTCCCTGATATTCGATGTGTCGAGTTCAAGCTTGTCTCCCTGATCGATCTTTTTGTAATCGGCCTCGTTGGCGAAAAGCAGTGGCAAAATGCCAAAGTTAATCAGGTTCGCCTGATGTATCCTCGCAAAAGATTTCACAATGACAGCTTTCAGGCCAAGATATTTCGGCGCAATCGCCGCGTGCTCGCGTGACGAACCCTGGCCATAGTTCGACCCGCCAGTCACAAATCCACCACCCGCCTCCTTCGCTCTCGCGGGGAAGGTGGTGTCCACCCTTTCAAAAACAAATTCCGATATGGCCGGAATGTTGGAGCGAAGAGGCAAAATCTTGGCGCCTGCGGGCATAATGTCGTCTGTGGTGATATTGTCCCCGGTCTTTAAAAGAACCGGGCCCGAAAGCTTGCGAGGCAACGGATCGAAAGCTGGTAGCGGCGCTATATTTGGCCCTCGCAGGACAACCACTTTCTCCGCCCTCCTGGCTGATGGTGGAGGGATAATCATATTGTCATTCACTTCGAACTTCTTTGGCATGCCGACTTTTACAGATTTCATCCCTACTTTTCGCGGGTCGGTGATCACACCTTTTATGGCGCAGGCGGCGGCGGTTTCCGGGCTGACCAGATATATGCCGGCGTCTTGCGTGCCGGAGCGGCCCTTGAAGTTTCTGTTAAACGTCCGGACAGAAACACCCTCGGAGTTTGGCGCGGCGCCCATCCCGATGCAGGGGCCGCAGGCCGATTCCAGTATTCGCGCTCCCGCGGCGATTATGCTGGCCATGGCCCCGGAATCTGTCATCATCTTGAACACCTGCTTGCTTCCCGGGGAAACCACAAGGGAGCAATTCGGGTGGACCGACTTTCCTTTAAGCATTTTGGCGACCACCATCAAATCTCTGTATGAAGAATTTGTGCAGGAACCGATGGCCACCTGGCTTACTTTCGTTCCTTTAAGTTTTTTCACTTTTTCGACAACGTCCGGCATGTGCGGCTTGGCGACCAATGGCTCCAGAGTCTTCAGATCAATCGATATCTCATGCTGATATTCGCAATCGTCGTCCGGTAATATCTCTTTCCACGATTTGTGTCGGCCCTGGGCTTTCAGGAAATCCCTGGTGTTGGCGTCGCTCGGAAAAACAGAAGTCGTCGCGCCAAGCTCCGCCCCCATATTTGTAATCGTTGCGCGATCCGGAACTGTTAAATTTTTAATTCCAGGCCCTGTGTATTCTATAATTTTGCCAACACCACCCTTCACCGTTAACTGCCGCAACACTTCAAGAATAATATCCTTCGCCGATACAAATGGCTGGAGCCTCCCCGTGAGGCGGACGCTTAACACCTCCGGGCATGTAAGCGCAAACGGTTTACCCGCCATGGCCATTGCCACATCCAGCCCACCGGCGCCAATGGCGATCATTCCCAGGCCCCCCTGGGTCGGTGTATGCGAATCGGAGCCAAGCATTGTCTGCCCTGGCACGCCAAACCTCTCCAGATGCACCTGATGACAAATACCATTACCGGGGCGGGAGAAATATATTCCGTGTTTGGCGGCGACGGTTTGCAGATACAAATGGTCGTCGGCGTTTTTAAAATCTGTCTGTAATGTGTTGTGATCGACATATGAAACCGAAAGTTTTGTTTTCACTCGTCCGATGCCCATCGCCTCGAGCTCAAGATATGTCATTGTCCCGGTGGCGTCCTGGGTTAAGGTCTGGTCGATCTTTATCGATATTTTTTCCCCAGGGATAAGGTTCCCCTCAACAAGGTGCTTTTTTAATATTTTCTGAGTTACATTTAATCCCATACCGGCCTCTCAATATTAATTACTTTTAGTATATCCCTGATCGCCACCCCCGCATGGCGCCGCCTCAAGCCCGGGGAATCCCGTTCACCATCAATCAGCAAAGACTCTGCTAAGGGATAAATTTAAGGGTTTTAAGCCTGAATTGCAAGCCTAAAGAAAAAACAATGCGCCCGTCACCTGCGTCTTGGAAGATACCTTTCGGGATCGACGGTTTTCCGGTTAATGCGAAGCTCGAAATGGACATGATAGCCAGTGGCCCGGCCCGATTTGCCCACAGTGGCTATCTTTTGTCCCCGGCTCACCCTCTGCCCCTTTCGTATCAGGTTTTTCTGGTTATGAGCATAGACCGTTATATATTGCTTGTTATGCTTAACGATAACAATTTTGCCATATCCTGATGGCCCCCAATCGGAAAAAATAACCGTTCCCGGAGCGGCGGCAAGTATCGGTGTCCCTCTTGGGGCGCTTAGATCGACCCCGTCATGCTTTTTGGAAGAGCGAATCCCGTATCTTGACGATACTTTAACCTTCTTAAGGGGCCAGGCCAGCCTGATAGACGACCTGGCTGGTGGCGGCGTATATCTTTTGGCCACCCTCTTTTTCCGCCTGGCGCCGGAGCGCCTGTTGGACGAGCTCTTTGCCGGAATGAGAAGCCGTGTGCCAATTTTAATGTCCCGCACATCCCGAATACGGTTAACCCTTTTAACGGAAGAGACCGTAACACCGTATCGACGGGCGATTCGGTACAGGGTTTCACCTCTTCTGACAACGTGATAACGCCTGCTCGAGCCGGACGACCTTCTGGCGGCTGTTTTTTTGTAGGACTGGCTTGTTTTATAGGACGGTTTTCTAATTTCGTCCTTGCTTGCGCAGGATGGGCCTGCCATTAGCAATAGAGATGTGACGCAAAAGAGGCTGACAAGCGTTTTTATTTTTATCGTTCGTTCCATAAACACAACGGTTAGATTATGAAGTCATAATGCCTGTCGCTCAATGATTAATTAATAGAAGAGCCAGGGAGCCAGTCCTTATCTCCCAGGCGAACCGGAAATCTCTTTCATCCTATAAGCTTAAAAACCTTCTCAACAGCCTCTTCGGGCGTTTGTGCGGCGATAACCCCCTCCATCTGGCTCCATTTGCCAATAGAGACCACCGGCTTACCCAGTTTCATGGAAATAGCGATTTCCGAAAGGGTTCCGCTCCCCCCTTCTATCGCTATCAACCCATCGGCCGTCTGGGCGATTATCACGTTTCGCGCGTGCCCCATGTCTGTGACTATGGGGATCGATATATACGGGCTACGATCATCTTTGTTATCACCCGGCAATATGCCTATGGTCACCCCTCCATTACTGAAAGCTCCTTTCGCCGCCGACTCCATCACGCCCCCCAAACCGCCGCAAACCAGCATTGCGCCGCGACCGGCGATAAGCTCCCCCACCTTTTGGGCGCCCCCGGATACATCGGCTGTGCATGAGCCTGCCCCTATCACTCCAATAATTATCGTTGAATCGGGCATTGTCGGTTCACTTATGGGCGGGGCTATTTATTTTTGATAATTTTAAGGCCTAACCGCTTTTTTATTTCGTGGTAACGTTCTTTGAGCAGGCGCTCGTGTTCCAGTTCGTCCCTCGCCAGCTTTTTCAACAGCTCCCTCGATTCATCCTCCCTGGCCAGCTCCAGGGCATGGGTATACCTTCCGGCGGAGGCTTTTTCATCAACAATAGCCTCCTCGAGTATTTCCAGAAGTTTTTCTTCAACCAATCTATCGTCGTTGGCCATTTCGATTCCTTATCATAATGCCAAGTTCTGTTTGGCGTCCCGGCATGTCTTTACACCCGCGACATGGGGTCGAACAACTTGGCATGTTCTTCCAACGCGAATTTGTCTGTCATACCGGCGATATAATCACAAATAAGCCGATGTCTCTCCTCCTGCTCAAATCTCTTTTGAACCTGCGGCTCCATAAGCTCCTTGCGTTTTTCGTATGCCTGGAATAAATCCTTAACAACCCTGTATGCTTTCTCCTCCATGCGCACCACGCGATAATTTTCATACACGCTTTTTTTCAGGAAAATTTTAAGCTCTTTTTGCTCCCTGCGCATATCGGCGGAAAAATCTACCACCACCTCGTCGAGGTTGCGGGCGTCGTCCGGTTTTTGCACCCCGAACCTTTTAATATTGTTCTCCGTCTGGCGAATTCCATCACCCACCTGCGTGTTTATTATGTTTCGTATCACCTGATAGTTGGCCAGCTTTTCAGAGGCTCCGGCGTATGAAACAACATGTTTCTGAATACGTTTCCAGAGCGGAACTTCGTTCAACATTTCCTTGTCGATTATCTTCGATTGCAAACCGTCGTCGAGATCGTGGCTGTTATATGCTATCGAATCGGCCAGGTCGACCACCTGCGCCTCCAGTGACGGAAAATCGGCCTTTACATACTCTTTGACCGATTCATCAGTGCGCCTCCGGGAATGTTTCGCCACCGCTTCGCGTGTTTCCCACGAAAGGTTGAGCCCGCGAAAGGCGGGGTATCGGCTCTCTACATGCTCAATCACCCGCAGGGTGTGGAGGTTGTGCTCGAACCGGCCATGGTTTTTCATCAGTTCATCGAGGGCGCTTTCTCCCGAATGGCCAAAAGGTGGATGCCCCAGATCGTGCACCAGCGCAATCGCCTCGCAAAGATCTTCGTTAAGCCGCAAGGCCCTGGCCATCGACCTGGCTATCTGGGCCACCTCCATGGTGTGGGTGAGCCGCGTGCGATAATAATCCCCTTCGTAATAGATAAAAACCTGGGTTTTGTATTCCAGGCGGCGAAACGCGGAGCAGTGGATTATCCTGTCCCGATCCCGCATGTATATGGTGCGATAGGGGTGTTCCTCTTCCGCATGCCGGCGACCGAGAGATTGTATGCTTCTGGAGGCATACGGCGCCAGCAGATCGCTCTCTTCCTTCTCCGCTTCCAGCCTGTCTCTCATTTATACGCCAGGGCTATCCGATAATCTCTTCAGGGAGCATCAACCGCTCCACCGGTTTATCACCCATCAAATGGTTCTCGAATATCTCCTCGATATCGTTATCGGATCCGATCCTGTACCAAACGTTATCCGGGTGAACAATCACCACCGGCCCAGCCTGGCACGGCCCAAGGCAAGATTGCACGCCAGAGAGCTTTACAGTGGCGAAAGCCTGGTTTTTATCCAGTATTTCGGCGAATTTCTGCCATACGCCTATGGAGCTTTTCTCCTGGCAACATCCTTTGGGATGCCCGTCAGGCCTTTTGTTAATGCAGATAAATACGTGGTGTTTCGGTTTTGGCATTTTAACTTCTCTCCTGTTACCTCAGAATAATAAAACCTGCCGGACCATTCCATATGGTCACTAAATAATCACTGGAATCTGAACCAGATAAGTATAGTCTACCAGGAGATTGATGTATATCCCGGATTGCTCATGACATCTTGACTTTCAGGCGGGATAACCCTTCTTCCATTCCGACAGATGGAACATAGCCCAGATCACGCCTGGCCTTATCTGTATTGAAATAATGGCTCATCGACAGTTGCATGGCAAGAAACCGGGTCATCACTGGTTCTGAAGTGACGCCAAAAGCCTTGTAAAAAAGCTCCATGGCGGCGCCCGCCAGATATGCGGTTTTGTATTCTATCCTTTTAGTCACCGGTGGTTGTCCATACCTTGCCAGCAGTTGGTTGATCCATTCCCAGCAATTAACCGGCTCCCCGTTGGTGATGAAATAGGCCTGACCAGGCGCCGGTGATCCATCGCACAGCTTGTCGCCTGCAAGGATGTGGGCATCGGCGGCGTTCTCCACATACACCGCGTCGATAATATTCGATCCATCCCCCACGATCTTCAGCTTGCCCGATGCGGCGCGAGCGACGAGCCTTGGGACCAGGTTTGTGTCTCGCGGCCCCCAGATGAGGTGCGGCCTGAGCGAACAGGTATAAAGCCCTCCCCTCCCGTTCGCTTTCAGCGTCTCTCGTTCGGCTATCGCCTTGGTTTCCGGATAGATCGACAGGTGACGCGAGGGATATGGATATGTTTCGTCTATCCCCTCGTGGGGGAGCCCGTCAAATATAACACTGGGTGAGGAGGTATATACAAGCCGTTTAACTTTGGCCCTTATGCATCCATCGATAACGTTGCGCGTCCCGCCGACGTTGATATCATAAAATTCCTTTTTGGGGCCCCATATCCCGACTCGCGCCGATGTGTGAAAAACGATATCGATATTTTCACAAGCGGCGAAGACCTGGTCCCGGTTTGTTATGTCCGCCCGGACAGATTTCGCGCCAATTTCTGAAAGCCACGGATATTCGTTGCGGGACAAAGATGTCACATCGTCTCCTCTGGCGACAAGTTTTTCGACGATGTAACGCCCCAGAAACCCTCCGCCACCGATAACCAGCGCCTTCATTCTGTACCGTCCATCTTTTGCGTTTTATCCCCAAGTGTGTGAGAAAAAGATATCATAACAACCATTTCGATGTTTTTGATGAATTCGGACGGAGGCGTGACTGCGTTTTTCAGGAAAACATTTAAACGATTTTGGGCTGTGGCTTTGTGTTAATCGTCAAAGCCTGAAAAAAAATCCGACTCCGGGAGCTTTCACTCTTTCTTGAACAAGTCGGAAGATATCTCGGTCTGCACTCCCCCCTCGACAACCAGCGCTTTCGCGCTATCGATGAGGCTTCGCATTCGCCGATCAAATTCCTTGTCGTCCCTCTCCAGTTTATCGCGAAGGGAGAATAGCTCGTGCGTGATTTGTAACAGCGCCAGCGCCGCCACGCGGGTAGGCTCCGGAAAGCCAATTTTGGTGGATATCTGCTGAACCAGATTGTCGATATATTCGGCGTATTGTTTTGTGGTTTCGGCGTCGGCCGGGCTTTTGATTGTGTGCTCTTTGCCAAAGAGCATGATTTTTACGGTGTGTCCCTCGTTCATTTTTCGTTTGCTTCCTTTGCAAGGGCGGCGTCAACCTCCTGGACCAACTGTTCCACCTTTTTACGCATCAGCTCTCGCTCCATGACGAGTTGGTCCCTCTCCTCTATAAGCAGGGAATGCTTCCGCTTCAGGGTCGCCATTTCCACGGCGGTTTCCAACAGTTTGGTGGCATCGATCTCAAAGGATTCCAGTCGATCCTTTAATTCAAAAGCCTCGCCTTTGAGCTTGTCGGTATAGGCCGAAACCAGGCCGAACTGCTCCTGCACTTTATCGAAGAGTGTAAAATCCATATTCCCTGTTATCGGGCGATACTGATGCGTTTATGTAACACATACGATAACCCCCTTATCCATTTGAAATACATAGGTAATTTAGCACACTAAAAACAGAAAGTTCAAGTAGTTTATTAACACCTTGAAATCAGCGCTTTTTATCGCAACCGCGCTCCGCAATCGGCTTTGAGGCCCGACAGTATGGCTACAAAGAGTCTGTCTATTTCTTCGTCCGTAAGGGTTCGCTCTTTATCATTAAATTCAAGGGCAAAGGCGACGCTCTTTTTACCCTCCCCGATCTTCTCTCCCCTGAAAATATCGAACACGGCGGCGTGGCAGGTTATGGCGCCGGGCGCCCCGTTTTTGCCAATAGAGTCGGTGATATCATCTATTGTCACAGGCTCATCCACCACAATGGCCAGATCGCGCCTTATGGAAGGGAATTTCTGGACGCCGGCATGTTTCCCGACCGGCGGTTCTATCGCCGAAAGGAGTGTTATATCGATCTCGCATATAAAGAGCTCCTGGTCGACCTCAAATGAAGAAATTATGGAGGGATGAATCTGCCCCATATGCCCCACCAACTGGCCATCGATCACGATATCGGCCTGACGTTTAGGATAGTAATATGGACGCCTCGCTTCATTGAGGGCAAGCCCCCTCGTAAGCCCAAGATAGTTTACAAGCGATTCGACAATCCCTTTGATATGATAAAAATCCCGTTTCGCCGCCCTACCCTGCCAGAGGTTCGGCGCCATGGTTTCTGTCATCATTATCGATAACATCCACCCCTCTTCCGGCGCCTTATCGCCATTACCCAGAAACCTTGTCCCCATTTCAAATATCGATGCGTCATCAGCGCCTTTGGAAGAAGATATCATGCCAGGCATAAGGGTGGAGCGCAGATGAGTCCACTCCGACGATAGCGGGTTGTCTATGGGAACCAATTTCCTCAACGGGTCTCCTTCCGGTATCAGCATTTTCTCTATATCGGCCAGGCTTGTGAAGCTGTTTCGAAGTCCCTCCATTATCCCTCTCGACACAAGATGTTTTCGCACAGATCTTCTGAATTTAAAAATATTCGTCAAACCTGTTTCGCTGGCCGGGGTTTCGGGTATGAGCGACGGAATCCTGCCATATCCGTAAACCCTGGCGACCTCTTCTATAAGGTCGATCTCTCTCTCTATATCAGGCCTGGAATATGGAACCTCGATATTCACAAAATCGCCTTCGCCACCAGCGACCTTCATTTGAAGCCCTTTCAATATCTTGATCACCTCACCGCCGGGAACTTTGACTCCCAGAATTTTTTCTATGCGCGATATACGCAGTGTGACTTCTTTTCGTCCGATCTTTACCGGATAGGCGTCCACTCTTCCTTTAAGAGGGTTTCCACCAGCCATATTTTGCATAAGATAAGTGGCCCTCTCCTGCGCGTGGATCAGCCCCTCCACGTCGGTTCCCCGTTCGAAACGATAGGACGACTCTGTCGATATTCCATAAAACCTGCTGGTTCTTCTTATAGATTGCGGAGTAAAATAGGCCGATTCAAGCATGATATCTTTCGTGCTCTCTTTCACTTCGGAATTTAATCCCCCCATAACGCCAGCCAAGGCCACAGGCCCGCCGGCATCGGCTATCACAAGGCAATCGCCCGTAAGTGAGCGCGCTTTATTGTCCAGTGTGACGAACGCCTCCCCCTCTTTTGCGCGGCGGACGATTATCTTTGAGCCGGCGATCTGCGTGTTATCGAAAGCGTGCAAGGGATGCCCTGTCTCCATCAGGATATAGTTGGTGATATCCACGATGTTATTGATCGACCTGACGCCAAGGGCCATAAGCCTGCGCCGCATCCAGAAAGGCGATTTTTTTATCGTCACATCTTTGATAACCCTTCCGGTATATCGGGGGCAAAGGTCCGGCGCGTCTATTATCACCTCGATAAATTCGGCCGAAGTTTTGTTGTCATCTTCCGTGAAATCGACCGGACCGGCGCGAACCACGTTTCCGGTGATGGCGGCCACCTCCCTTGCGACGCCAATCATGCTCGAGCAATCCCCCCTGTTCGGCGTCAGATCGACCTCCAGCACAACGTCGCAAAGCTCATAATACTCGGCAAGCTTTACGCCCGGCTGAGGCCCCTCTTCCAGAATCATGATCCCTTCATGGTCATCAGAAAGTTCCAGCTCATCCTCGGCGCATATCATCCCGTCCGATTCTTCGCCTCGCACTTTACGTTTTTCTATTGTCAGCCCCCCCGGCAGGGTGGCCCCTGAAAGCGCCACCGGAACAAGCTGTTCTTTGGCCACATTCGACGCCCCGCACACAATCGCCTTCACCTCGTTACCGATATCGACTTTGCACAGGCTCAGTTTATCTGCGTTCGGATGTTTGGTGACTTCCACAATTTTGCCGACAACCACATTGTCATACCAGCCGCGCCGATCGTCAATGATGGCGCACTCCAGCCCAAGGTCGGTAAGGGTCGCCGCCAGATCTTCGGGCGATTTGTCGAAATCGACCAGTTCCTTTAACCAAAGATAAGATACAAGCATGATTTCTTTTCAATCCCTTCCATCGTAAAATAATTTGTTCTATCTTCCATCGGGATACGCAACAGCGCTCCTGGTCTCTGTTTTGAAATGCTCGCGCCATGCTATGCCACAAATTATCAGGTTGCGAAGAGCGTAACTCAGGCTATCATCGGCCTGTTGAGCGATCAGGTATACATAGTCTCTCAACGCGGTGAGCGATCGATACAGAAAATATCCCTGATCATGGTTGAGCATATATTCGGAAACTCTGGCATCGGTCATCGATTTTACGGTAAAAATGGACGCCCCCGATAAAACGACTGTAACAATAACCATCGCCACCACCTTTAGCGCGCGCATAATTAAAACTGGGAAAGAAAGCGTGTGTCGTTGTTATAAAGTAATCGTATGTCGTCTATCGCATATTTTCGCATCGCTATCCGCTCTATCCCGCATCCGAACGCAAACCCGGTCCACACTTCCGGGTCATACCCCACGGCCTCGAACACGTTGGGGTCGATCATTCCCGCGCCCAGTATTTCCAGCCAGCCGGTTCCTTTACACACACGGCAACCGTCGCCGCCGCATATCTGGCAACTCACGTCGACCTCTGCGCTTGGCTCTGTAAAGGGGAAATAGCTTGGCCGCAGGCGTATTTTGGTCTTCCCGCCATACAACCTCTGGAGAAAAAGCTCCAGCGTCCCTTTCAGGTGCCCGAAGTTCACATTTTTATCGACATGGAACCCTTCGAGCTGATGGAAGACCGGCGAATGAGTGATGTCCGAATCGCACCTGTAGACCCGTCCTGGCGCTATCACCGAAAGGGGCGGCTTATGCTTTAGCATGGCGTGTATCTGCACGGGCGACGTGTGCGTGCGAAGCAGTCTGGCGCCATTCTGGACATAAAATGTGTCTTGCATATCACGGGCGGGATGATCGTCGGGGAAATTTAGTTTTTTAAAATTATATTCGTCAGTCTCCACCTCTGGCCCTTCCGCCACCTCAAACCCCAGCCCGATGAATATCTCCACCAGTTCCTCCATCACCATCCCCACAGGGTGGAACCTGCCGGCGCCGTTTTCTCTCCCCGGGATTGTGATATCGAAGGATTCCTCTTCAAGCCTGGATGTCATCTCGGCGGCTCGTATGTCGGATAGTTTTTTTTCTATGGCCGATTCCAGCGCAACCTTGACCTTGTTGCAGGCGGCGCCGGCTTTTGGCCTTTCATCATGCGAAAGCTTCCCCAGCCCTTTCATAAGGGTGGTGATCTCCCCTTTTTTACCGAGCAGTTTAACGCGAAGAGTCTCCACCTGCTCGCTCCCTCGCGCCTGGGAAAGCGCCTCAAGCGATCGGGTTTTTAGTTTTTCAAGGTCTTCCATGGGTGGAGCTTATGAAAAAATTAGAATATAGTTCGGAGCCCTAAACGGCCCCGAACCTTGTAAACAAAAAAGGAGAACAAACGATGTATAACACAAAGCTTGCGCCAGGAAGGTAATAGCCCGTGCTGGCGCTGGCGGCGTTCAACGTATTACGCCGCCGCTTTGCCCGTTTTTTCTTTAGCGATCTCGACAAGCTTTTTTATGGCGTCAGGATCGTTTACAGCCATATCGGCCATGATTTTCCTGTCGACTTCAACACCAGCCTTGGTCAACCCGTCGATAAACCTGGAATAGCTCATCCCTTCAGAGCGGACAGCGGCGTTGATGCGTACGATCCAGAGGGACCGGAAATCGCGTTTGCGCACGCGCCTGTCTCTATATGCATAGACAAGCGCATGGGTGACAGCCTCTTTGGCCTTTTTGAAAGTGCGCGACCTGGCCCCCACATAGCCCTTGGCCATTTTTAATATTTTTTTATGCCTCGCCTTGCTGACGGAGCCTGTTTTTACTCTAGCCATTTTCTGTTATCACTCCTGTCGTCTAAAGATATGGAAGCAGTTTTTTGATTGAACGCTCATCCGCCGAACTCACAAGGGAGTGTTGCCGCAAATTTCGTTTTGTCTTCGGGCCTTTGGTGGTGAGTATATGGCGAAGGTACGCTTTTTTACGTTTTAACCTTCCAGACGCAGTGGCTTTGAATCTCTTCGCCGCCCCCCTGCTCGATTTATGCTTCGGCATTGTTTTCTCCATTATCTACTTTAGTATCTTCGCTAGAAGGTTTGGCCTTCTTCGTTACAACAGGGTTCACAACCTTTGGAGCCAAAATAAGAAACATCCTCTTTCCCTCAGTTTTAGGCTGTTCCTCAACCTCGGCAAATTCCACGAGTTCTTTCACAAACCTTTTCAATATTTTAAGCCCAAGCTCCGAATGGGTTATCTGCCGCCCTTTAAAAAAGACCGACACCTTAACCTTCGCCTCATCAGCCAAAAACCTTCTGGCATGGGCCAGCTTGAACTGTATATCGTGCTCTTCCGTGTTAGGAGTTATCTTGACTTCCTTGACCTTGATAACCTTTTGCTTTTTCTTGGCGTCATGCGCCTTTTTGCTCTGGCGATACTTGAACTTTCCATAGTCCATCACCTTGCAAACAGGGGGGTTCACATTGGATGCCACCTCGACAAGGTCCATTTCCGACTCGGCGGCCACATTCAAAGCCTCCTCAAGTTCCATAACGCCCAGCTGGGCGCCATCATGACCTACAACCATAACCTGGCTGGAACGAATCTGACCGTTCACCCGCGTTACTTTAGAGATACGAAATCCTCCAGGAAACTGGGTGATAACTGCCGCTTCCAAGCGTTAAAACAAAAAGTCGATTCGTCAAATTTATCTACTTCCTCCAATAATCATCTGTTTATGGTAGGCACGGGCGGTTTCGAACCGCCGACTTCTACCATGTCAAGGTAGCGCTCTCCCCCTGAGCTACGCGCCTCTGTAAACAGAGAATTCTCGCCTAATCCGGGGGTATAAGTCAAGAAAATTAAAGGGGTATATTCTTTTATTCATATTTCCCTCTCCCTCGCCGGTTTCATGATATTCAGATTTCGTTAAAATAGATAAATCCTTTTGCCGGTTTATGAATCTAGAAGTAGAAACATGGAATATGAACTATACTAAAAATATGACAAATCAATTGTGGAGAACAAAAATGAAGCAAAACGTACATAATGTGGAGCGGGTTATCAGGATTTTGGTCGGAATTGGCCTGATATCATTGGTTTTTGTCGGCCCGCAAACCCCCTGGGGCTGGATCGGCCTTGTCCCGCTTATAACAGGGCTTATAGGCTGGTGCCTGCCTTACGCGATACTGGGCATATCGACCTGCAAAGTTCACTCACCAGAATAGATTTATTGGCCCAGGTCTGGCTTGCCTGGAAAAAGAAGCCCCGTTTCGGCATCTATTAGTTGAGCGGGGCTCTCTTTTGTGGGAAAATTGCAGGGATAGGTTTTCAATGCAGTGAAAAGGGTCAAATGGATAAGCTTCCTATTTTTGAGTGGTTTCTGGAGTATGGCGATGTGCTTATAACGGTTAGCGCCAAGCTCGACAGTGTCGATATCCCCCAGCATTTAAAAGAACAGGATGTGGTCGATTTCATCCTGGGCCCTGCCCCCACCCCGAAAATGGTCATCGAGAAAAAAGGGGTGAAAACTCCTATGAGATTTTCGGGCGCCATCCACAACTGTTTTTTCCCCTGGGAATCGATCATCCAGATGAGCGCTCAGGATGCGGTTATACAGTTCCGCAATACCGATGGAGTTCCGAAACATGTCAATCAAAATAAAGAGCCGCAATTAAAACCTAAAAAAGACAAAACTCACCTCAGAATCATAAAATAATTCCACTGTCACCCAGCCCTCCTCCTGATGTCATCCTTAGCTTGTTTCAAGGCGGCCTCTCTCCTTAAAAACGAGGACGGGACAAATTCACACTTTACAAGCGGTAGCGACGTTAAAGACGTTCTTGTCCTCAAGGGGAGAGGGTGTTTTTACAAGCGGTAGCGACGTTAAAGACGTTCTTGTCCTCAAGGGGAGAGGGCGTTTTTACAAGCGGTAGCGACGCTAAAGACCTATACCAGCCAGCAGTATAGCCGCCATGGCGAAGAAGATGAGTATCCCGGTGATATCGTTCATAGCAAGGGTGATAGGCCCCCCGGCGATGGCCGGATCGACCTTTAGCCACTTGAAAACAAGCGGAATCACGGCCCCCATAATCGCGGCGAAGACAAGCGATATCATGATCGATACCCCCACCACAAACCCAAGGACCCCGGAGCCTATCCATATGTATGCCCCAACACCCGCAAGTAGCCCGCAACCACTCCCTAAAAGAAACCCGACCTTCAGCTCTTTATAAATGTAACCTTTGAGAGAGGCGGCGTCGAGCCTCCCCGTGGCCAGACTGCGTATCACCAGGGCGGAGCTTTGCGCCCCGACGTTGCCGCTTATCCCCATCACCACTGGAATAAACGCCACCAGCGCCAAGGCCTCCGATAAAGTCGCCTTAAAGTTTAATATCAACGCCCCTGTTATAAAACCGCCCAAAAGCGAGGAGCCGAGCCACGGGAAACGATACCGGGCGGTATCTATGGCGGAATGTGTCGATGCCAGAGCTTCGTCATCCGCGCCCACCATCATCATTATATCCTCGTCCGCCTCTTCTTCCAGGACGTCAGCGATATCATCGAACATGATCCTCCCCAAAAGCTTCCCGGCGCCATCCACCACAGGAATAGATACAAGATCGTATTTCATAAATATGTTGGCCACCTCTTCCTGATCTGTATCGACAGTCACCGCTATCGGTTTTTGCCCCTCCAACAGGCTGTCAATACGTGCCTCGTTCGGGCTGATGATAAGTTTTTGCAGTGGCAGAACGCCTGTCAGTTTTCGGTCTTTATCTATAACAAAAATGTTGTGGAAATCGCCAATTTCCTCGGTCATTCCCTTCAAATTGTCGATGGCCTCGGCCACCGTGAAATGCCCCGGAGAAGAGACCAGCTCCGTTTGCATAAGCCCGCCCGCCGTATCCTCGGGATACTCCATCAATCGCTGGACATCCTGCTCCACCTCTTCGGAAACGTTGTCCAGGATATCTTCGGCCCGTTCCACCTCCACTTCGGCCAGGATATCGGCGGCGTCATCGCTCGACATCTCTTCGATAAAATCACCCAGTTTTTCGGTGGAAAATTTTTCCAGGATAATCTCTCTGGTCTCTTCGTTAAGATGAGTCAGCACTTCGGAGCCGATATCGTTTCCCAGTTCGCTCAGGATTTTTATGATAAGTTCGTTATCGTCTATCCGGTTGATAGCGGCGGCGATATCGGCCTGATGATATTTTTCGGCCAGGCGAGCGATGGAAACAGCGCCGGAGCTCAGCTCGGATAAAACTTCCTGCGCTTTATCTTTTTCCTGCATGGCGCCCCTCCGGGATTAATCGTCTATTAAAAATTTCCCAACAGGATATTTGTTGAGAGCTAGTCTTTGCCCAAACCGGCCAACGAAAGGGCCTTGTCCCAAAAGCACATTTTACGATTATTCCAAAACCACTCCACAGGCCCGTGCAAACAGTAGAGCGTGGCGACAGTGAAAAGCATATAGTGAGGGAACTGCACGATGATGAACACCGCCAGTATCACAAAAATGACGATATGAAACGGTTTGCGTCTGGTGAGGTCCACATGCTTGAAATTTCGATAGGGAATACTGCTTACCATAAAAAGGGCCAGCAGATATATCATGATAACTATGATCACCGCGGGAGCCTTGTTGATCTCAAGAGCGCCATTGGTGAGAAGAACAATGGTGGCCAGAAGCCCGGCGGCCATCGGAATAGGCAGTCCCACAAATCGATCCTTGCGAATTTCCGATGATTGGGTGTTAAACCGGGCAAGCCGAAGGGCGCCGCATATCACAAAAAGAAACGCCGCCATCCAGCCAATTTTTCCAAAAGGAACCAGAACCCAGTTATACATCAATATCGCCGGAGCCGCGCCAAAGGCTATCAGGTCCGACAATGAATCGTATTCCACGCCAAACTCGGTGGTGGCGCCGGTGGCCCTGGCGACGCGCCCATCAAGCCCGTCGAACAGCATGGCGAAAACTATCGCCCAGGCGGCGTAATAGAAGCTTCCATTTATAGACGAGACTATCGCATAGAACCCGCAAAAAAACGAGGCGGAGGTGATCAGGCTGGGGACGATGAATATTCCCTGTTTCCTGATTTTGTTGAGCCGGGCCATCCTTCTTTGCCCGTTATTAACATCCGTGTTTTCGGTGGCTTTAAATGGCTCGGTCTCGGTTTTCTTCTCTTTGGTCATCGGATGTCACCCCCTCTTTGCGCGGGCCATAACGGTCTCCCCGCCCTTCACATGGTCACCCACCTTGACAATAACCGTAACTTCAGGAGGCAATATAAGGTCCACCCGCGAGCCAAAGCGGATCAGCCCCAGCCGCTGGCTCCTTTCCAGCGAACTGCCGACGTTTGCCCAGGTTATAATCCTCCGGGCCACAAATCCTGCGATCTGCTTTACCCCCACCGGGCCTATACCGGTTTTGAAAACCGTTAACGCCTGCTCGTTATCCAGGCTCGCCTTGTGGTCCCACGCCGCCATGAATTTTCCCTTGTTATAGAATTTCCGCGCAACCGTTCCGGCGATAGGCGCCCTCTGAATGTGCACGTTAAAAACAGACAGAAAGGTGGAAATACAGACCGACCCCTCATCATGATCGGGGCTTGCATAGGCTGTGTCCACCTTGACGATTTTCCCGTCGGCCGGAGCGACAAGAAGATCCTCCCCTTCAGGTGGCGTTCTGACAGGATCACGAAAAAAGTAAGCCACGAAAATAATTAATCCGACCGTGAACCAGCCCGCAAAATTATACCCGACAAAGAAAAGCAGAGCCGAGACCAAAATCAGCGGAACAAGAAACCAGAGCGAATCCATAGCAAGCGGAAATCTCATAGTATTAAATTAATCCTCAAGTTTTTTTCCGACCCATGGCATCATCGAACGCAGTTCCGAACCGACCTTCTCGATCGGATGCTGGGCGTCGTTTTTCAACAAGGCGTTATACACAGGTTTGTTGGCCTTGTTTTCCAATACCCATTCCCTGGCGAACTCGCCCGATTGTATTTCGTTTAATATCATCGCCATTTCAGTGCGGGTTCTGTCGTTGATGATTCTGCGGCCCCTGGTGATGTCGCCATATTTTGCGGTGTCCGAAATGGAATACCGCATGTTTGCGATGCCCCCTTCGAAGATAAGATCCACAATGAGCTTCATCTCGTGCAAACATTCAAAGTAAGCGACCTCCGGCTGATATCCGGCGGAAACCAGCGTGTCGAACCCGGCCCTGATAAGCTCCGAAACGCCGCCACACAAAACCGCCTGCTCTCCAAAGAGATCGGTCTCGGTCTCTTCTCGGAAGGTGGTTTCGATAACGCCGCCGCGCGTGCCGCCGATGGCGTTGGCATACGCAAGAGCGATATTTTTTGCGTGCCCGGTCGTGTCTTGCTCCACGGCGATCAGGGCGGGCACTCCCTTACCTTCTGTGAATTGCCGACGGACAAGATGGCCAGGCCCCTTGGGGGCGATCATGAACACGTCAATATCATCAGGAGGCGTGATCTGACCAAAATGAATGTTGAACCCGTGCGCGAAGGCAATCGCGTCACCCTTTTTAAGGGTCGGTTTAATGTCTATATTATATATATCGGCTTGCGAAGTATCGGGCGCGAGAAACATCACCACATCGGCCGCCTTTGCCGCCTCGGCGTTGGACATCACGGTGACGCCATCTTTTTTTGCCCTTTCGGCCGATTTGCTTCCTTCGCGAAGGCCAACCACCACCTTGACGCCAGAATCGATCAAGTTAAGGGCATGCGCGTGCCCCTGGCTACCGTACCCGATTATCGCCACGGTTTTATTGTTCAGGTATTTTGGATCTGCATCCTTTTCATAATAAATGATCGCCATTTTCTATTAATGCTCCTCGTTGTCTTTAAGAGAACCACGCATTAAATGCGTGATCTCAAATGATTAACTTACCGCCAACAACCAGCCCTCCGCTAAAACGGGGCTTAAGTTGTGAACTTTGTATATATCAGGTTGCCCGACCTAGGAAAATCTACTACAAAAAAGGCTGACTTGGCTATATTTATTGCTCTTTCGGGTTAAACAGCTTTATTTTTCGACCCGAATTAACAAAAACCTCACTCAAACCGGGCTTTGGCTCGCCTTAACTCCCTGAACAGGGCAATCCCTACCCCAGCGTTTTCCTGCCACGAGACATCGCCACCTTGCCGCTCCGCGCAATTTCGATTATACCCAAAGGCTTTAACATTTCTATGAAAGCCACTATTTTCTCTTCGGTTCCAGTTGTCTCTATTGTGTATGTTTTAGGAGATACATCCAGAATTTTCCCACGAAAAATCTCCGTCATTCTTAAAATTTCGGCCCGGTTGCCAGGTTCCGCGTTCACTTTCACAAGGGCTATTTCACGAGCGACATATTTCTCATCCTTGAAATCGATAACTTTAATCACATCCACAAGCTTGTTCAACTGTTTTGTTATCTGCTCCATAATAGTGTCGTCACCAATGGTGATAATCGTCATGCGCGACGTGGTGGAGTCGAGCGTTGGAGCCACCGATAGCGACTCAATGTTAAAACCACGGCCAGAGAACAGACCCGCAATCCTTGCCAGGACACCGAATTTGTTCTCCACCAGCACAGAAATTGTATGTCTCATAATCAAGTCAACAACATTTTGTTAATGGGGGCGCCGGCGGGAACCATGGGATAAACGTTCTCTTCCCTATCCACCACGCAATCTATAATAGCCGGTTTTCTCTCTTTTATGGCTTTTTCCAGCGCCGGGCCCACCTCGTCCGGCTTTGTCACCCGTATGCCCAGCGCCCCGTAAGCTTCGGCGAGCTTCACAAAATCGGGCTGGGCCTCCATACAGCTATAGGAATATCTGTTGCCATAGAAAAGCTCTTGCCACTGGCGCACCATCCCCAGAAAGCCGTTGTTCAATATTACCACTATCACCGGCAGGCGATATTGTGTCGCTGTCGCCAGTTCCTGAATATTCATCTGTATGGAGCCATCGCCCGCAATATCGATAACCACTTTATCAGGATATGCCGCCTGGGCGCCTATGGCCGCGGGCAGACCATACCCCATTGTGCCCAATCCGCCAGAGGTCAAAAAGGTGCGCGGTTTTTTTAGTTGCAGGAACTGCGCCGCCCACATCTGGTTTTGGCCCACTTCGGTTGTGTATATTGCGTCGCCCTGGGTAATCCGCGCGATTTCCTCCACCACAAACTGCGGCTTGATCTTGCTTTTCGTCTCTCTGTACTTAAGCTTGTTGGCCGCCTTCCAATCCGCAATCTGGGCGAGCCACTCCCTGTTTTTGGGTTTCCATTTAAAATTTCTCTTTTTCACCGCAATGTTCAGCTTCTTAAGCACATCTTTCAGGTCGCCCACAACAGGGATATCGCACTTCACGTTTTTCGATATAGAGGTCGGATCAACGTCTACATGCGCCACTTTTGCGTTCGGGGCGAATTCATCGAGCTTGCCGGTCACCCTGTCGTCAAACCTGGAGCCAAGGGCCACAATCAGGTCGGCGCTGGTCATCGCCATGTTAGCCTGATAGGAGCCATGCATCCCCAGCATCCCCAGGTTCAGCTTTTCGGTGGTTGCGAAACTGCCAAGCCCCATCAGGGTCTCTGTCACCGGCGTGCTGGTAAGCTTTGCGAGTTTGCCCAGGTCGGGCGCCGCATTGGCCGAAATCACCCCTCCACCCACATATAACACAGGGTTTCTGGACTCCATCAACGCATCGGCCAGCTTTTCGATCTGCCGTGGATGGCCCGAAGTGTTCGGCTTATACGAGCGAAGTTCCACACTATCGGGAAATTCGAATTTCGCCATATTTGTCGCCACATCTCTGGGAACATCGATCAGCACCGGGCCAGGCTTGCCCGATGAGGCGATATAAAAAGCCTCCGCGATCGTCTGCGCAAGGTCTTTCACGTCGCGCACCAGATAGCTGTGTTTCACGCAGGGGCGGGTGATCCCTATGATATCCGCCTCCTGGAACGCATCATTGCCTATAAGGGCCGTCGGCACCTGGCCCGTGAAAACCACCATCGGGATGGAATCCATATACGCGGTGGCGATCCCGGTCACCGTATTTGTGGCGCCGGGGCCGCTTGTCACCAGGGCCACGCCCACCTTCCCTGTCGCCCGGGAGTAGCCATCGGCCATATGGGTGGCGCCTTGTTCGTGCCGCACCAGTATGTGCTTTAACTCCGGGTATTTGAACAGCTCATCATATATAGGCAAAACCACCCCTCCGGGGTAACCGAAGATCATTTCCACTTTCAGTTTCAAAAGTGATTTCACCAATATTTCTGCGCCTGTGATTTTCATTCAGTTAATCCTGCTTTGCCTTGTTTTAACACAATCTTAAATGATATATTAAGCGGCTTATTTGAGTCAAACAATAAGGAGGCGCAGATGTTGAGAACGATTATTTTATCCACTGTTTTTGTCATATCCACATCGTTAACCTCGTTCGCCGCCAATGAGGACAAAATCCTGCAAGCGGCCTATAACGGAGAACTGGCGACTATCAAAGACCTCCTGGATGGGGGGGCGGATGTGAACGCAAAAGACAAAAAAGGGGCCACAGCCCTTATGTACGCAATATACAAGGGGCGAATTAATGCGGCCCATTTCCTCATAGAGAAGGGGGCCGACGTGGCCCTGAAGGGTGGCAATGGAGAAACGGCCCTGACTATCGCCTCTTCGGGCGGAGATGTTGGCCTGGTGAAAACTCTCATAGCCAAAAAGGCGGATGTGAACGCAAAAGATAACAATGGGATGACCAGCCTTATGCTTGCTTCAATCAGAAACAATACGGAAGTCGCCAAAGAGCTTTTGGCGAACGGGGCGGACCTGAAAGCAAAAAACGAAAATGGCGCGACGGCGCTGTTTCTGGCCGCGGTGGGCGGGAACCACGAAATGGTCGAATTTCTCCTGGAGCAAAAAGCGGATCCCAACATAAAAGACCACAGCGGCTCACCGGTGTTACTGGTGGCCTCCTATAGCGGGCATAAAGCCGTTGTGGAAACGCTCCTTAAAAATGGCGCAGATGCGAACGTAAGCGATTCCGAGGGCGAAACACCTTTGATGGACGCCTCTTTCAAGGGGCACAGCGATGTGGCTCAAACATTGATCAGCTATAAGGCGGACATCAACGCCAAGGCCAATAACGGCGTGACGGTGCTTATGTACGCCGCATATTACGGGCACCCTGTTATTGTGAAAGCTCTCATAGATGGCGGCGCGGATGTGAACGCAAGAGGCAACAATGGCGCAAGCCCACTTAGCTCCGCCAAATCCATGGGCAACAAGCGGGCCATGAAACTCCTGATCGAAGCGGGGGCGAAATAGTTGCGCCCCGGGCGGGACAAATTTCTTCAAGCGTTTTTATCTAACGGGTATACTTAGCCGATGGAGGGTAAAAAAATATGGAGAGGAGGAATTTTCCCCTCTCAGGATATCCAGAAACTGATCGATAAAAGCCAGATTCAATGCATATACGAAGACGGCGCAAATCCCGGAATTCAGCCGGCATCCTTGGATCTTTCCCTGGGTTCAAAAGCCTATCGCCTCCAGGCGAGCTTTTTGCCGCAATCGAAAACGGTGTTGGAGGGGATGAAAGAACTGGTGATGTACGAGATCAACCTGGAAAAAGGGGCTGTCCTCGAAAGAGAGGCTGTTTACCTCATTCCTTTAAGAGAGCGCCTCTCCCTCCCTTTTTACGCCAGAGGCAAGACCAACCCCAAAAGCTCCATCGGCAGGCTTGATGTTTTCACAAGAGTGATAACCGATTATGCCAGCAGGTTCGAGGAGGCGCCAGCCAGCTATCTTGGAGAGCTTTTTCTCGAAGTCGTCCCGAGATCGTTCACAATAAAAGTAAAAACGGGGCAACGGCTTAACCAACTAAGATTGTTTGAAGCCGCTCCTAAAACATCGGATATTGTTATTACATCCGAACGTGAAAGCATCAGCGGGCGTGAACTTCAAGACTTTTATTGCGATCAACAGCTCCTTTTTGATGATCAGGGTGAGTTCATCGACGACCATGAGAAACATATTTCAAACGATGGCCTGCTTATGAGCGTAGATTTGACCTCCGCAAATGGCGGCCCGATCGGGTATAAAGCAAAAAAGAACAGCCATGTTATAGAGCTTGAAAATATTAATCACTACGAAGCGGATGATTTTTGGGAACCGATCGCGCCTCCAAAAAATGGCAAGCTCATCCTTGAACCGGAAGAATTTTACATTTTCGTTTCCAAGGAATATATCAGAGTTCCCCTGACATGCGCCGCGGAGATGGTGGAGTTCGACGCCGGTTCCGGCGAATTACGCACCCACTACGCCGGGTTTTTCGATCCCGGCTTTGGTTATGGCAGGGATGGAGAGGTACAAGGGACCAAAGCGGTTCTTGAAGTGCGTCCCCATGACGTCCCCTTCATCATCGAGGATGGGCAGATATTATTTAAAATGAAGTATGAGAAGATGACCGCCAAACCCGACATATGGTATGGACAGGAGATCGGCAGTAACTATCACAACCAGGCGCTTAGACTGTCCAAGCAGTTCAGGCAGGATTAGGAGAGTTATTATATGAACAGTGAAGCATTGGAATTGTGGGGAAGGGCCGGGGCCTCTATTAAATCTTCAAGAATACTTTTGACCAACGATCCGGACGGCTCTTCTTCGCGCGCGTATTACGCCGCCTTTTACGCGATATCGGCCCTGTTCGCTTTACGAAACAGGTTTTTCGACCAGGACGCCGATGTTGAAAAGGCGGTTCATGGCGATCTGGCGAAAGAGGGCTCCTGGCCACAAAACCTTGGCTCTGATTACTCGTTTCTATGTTCATTAAAGGCCGTGGCCGATTACGGGGTGTTAAACCATGCCTCGCCCGAAGAGACTGCCGAGGGGATGATGGCCGCCGCAAAAATCATGAAGGCGGTTTATGACGCCCATCCCGATATTTTTGGCGATGGCGAAACATAGGGCGATTCCATCTAACTGTTGCTGGCATGTCAACCACTTAAGGTTCAGTAATGGCCGTTCGTGCGCCATTTTGCTTTTTTACCATATCAATCCTATCCAATATTTCCATCGTTTTCTCCGCAACAAACCGATACCCCCTTTCGTTGTAGTGGCCGGGTAACCGAAAGGGAAAAAACGAATGCGCGTCTTCATGCGCCGCAAAGGCCTGCTGAATATCGACAGTGGGGAGAGACAGCGATCTGGCTATATCGATTACCGGTCTGTAATGAGCGTTAGCGCTCTTGTAGGTCTCCCGAAATTCGGGTAAATAAATAAAAACGAGCTCCCCTCCCCACGAGCGAACACGCGTTGCCGCCGCCGAGAGAAAACGCCTTAATCGATCCAACGCTTCTTCAACCGGATACTTATTATCAAGTAAAGCGCTTGTGCCCTCTTTTAAGTTTATGGAGGAGTGATCTTTAGGGACTAACCCGATTCGCATTCTTAAGCTGGTCAGCTTGACGATCCGCTTGATGTGAGCGCCCAGCGAATGGCGCGGCGGTTTACTGTTTCCCAGCGTTATGTTGTGATAGCGCTTCAGTTGAGCCTCAATATCCCTGGGAAACACAATTAATGCCCCCTCGGGGCCCATAGTGTCTCGAAAATGTTTTTTCACCAGCCGGATAGTCGCTTCTGAGTGGCGCGGCGCCATTGGATGCGACTTCGCGAGCCGTTCCACTTCTGTCTCCACTTGCCTGTCCAGGATATCAGCGTTAAGGATAACAAAGGCGCTTTTCTCCATCTCCCGCGAAACATATTGATGTAATTGAGCGTCGATATCGCCCTGCTTCCCCAGTAACCCCTGAGTAAAAAGAGGGTCAGCCAAATACCGCTCCATAATTGGAGTTTGATGACGTATTACGTCCTCAAGGTCATTTCCCTCGAAATAAAACCACAGCACCACCTTCGGTTTTAGCGGACGCGCATACTCACTTATTGTCGCCAGCTCCAACTGTGGTGAATTTCCCGCATAGCCGAGGTTTAGCGAATTGGGATAACTGGTCCGCAGATGCGATACAATATCGCTCCCTTGATGCACGCAGGCGCCATGGAGAAAAGAATCACCGACGGCTATAATATCAATAGTATCTTTTGACCACAAACCCATCGGATTGTTATAGCCATGTTCATCGCTATTATAGAGAGCCCAATAACCTAACTCAGAGCAATAAAGTGTCGGGGTATTCGACATGCCGCCCAAGGGAGTAATGGGCTGACCTTCTATCTCAAGCGTCTTCCCTTCGCGGATGAAGGTCATGGGAGCAACTGTCGATTCGATATCAACGCCCGCCCGGCTCAGCAATTCAAGCGCTTGAAGTTTCATTCCCGCCATTCCTTCGATCCTCTTCGCCAGCTTTTGTCTAGCGATAATAACGGGAGTGACTTTTGTACGATAGGAATCGTAGTTTTGAATAAAATCGGGATCCTTGCGATACTCCAGCGTATAATTCACCGTTTCTAAAAAGTAAAACGCGCTAAAAGTTGTCACCAGTAAGAGGGCAATATTTATTCGGCGGTTCACCTCCAACTTCAGGCACAATAGAAGCAAAAGCGCGCAAGTCGCCGGGGTCACGCCATACACAAGCGCCCCTTTTGGTGACACGTAATAGGTATCGTGATACCAGAGCGTATAAATCGCCACCGAACCGCACAGCGCAACGAGTCCCCTTAAGACAGTATCGGCGACCAAAAGGACGCGGGGGGATTTGGGTGCGTTCATATTTTATGTGAGGCCAAGCCCCCTCTTGACTTAACGAACGATCGACAAAGCATTATAATTTTTATTCTGGCCACGAAAAGCCTCTATCTGAAAAATTATATAAGATATGAATTCTTATTGATATAAAAATTCATATTAGTCGCGCCTTCTGGCTTGTGTTTTTTCTAAGGAGTCTCGCGGAACAGTCACCTGTAAGCGAACAAACCGGGAATGATGTTCGATAAGAATGAATCACCCACATATCGTTTTCAAAGACGCTGGCCACACAACGGCAAACATTTGTTCCACAGGTTTACCCCATTCCAGACTGATCTTCTGCAAAGGGGTAAATGTCATGTATAATACCTTCCTTTATTATGAGAAAAATCTTTCTGTATATAGCAATTATCCTCTGGGCCGCTCCGGCGCTGGCGGATGATATTGTGCTGACGGCCAAGGCCTTGCCAGACCATCTTCCACCGGGCGAAGCCTTTCGCCTTGTGATCACACTGAAAGGGCCTGCCGTAATGGGCCTACCGAAACCGCAGTTGCCCAGGCTCAAGGGTCTCGAAATCGTCGGCAAATCGACCAGCCAGACCCTACAGGTGGTTAACTTCTCCATGAGGGTGACCAAACAGACCACATATAGAGTAATCAGCTATAAAGAGGGGGTTTTCACCATCCCTCCCGCAACCCTTACCTATGAAGGAAAAACATATAAAACCAGGCCTATCAATATCAGATACGATAAATCGGCCCCTATCCCCAAAGGGCCGCGCACCGCCCGCAGAAGACCCCATTTCGGTTCTCCTGATCTGGATGATGAATCCACCAACGATCGGCCGATGAAACGAAGCAGGAACTGGAGCAAGGAAGATTTAAAGGTGACGATGGAGGTCGATAAAAAAGATTTAGTCCCCTTCGAAACGTTTGTCGCCACCTTCAGTTTTTACAGGGCGGTCGACCTGTGGGAGAGGCCATCTTATCAAAAGCCGGAATTCAAGGGGTTCTGGGTGGAGGAGGCGCCCTTTCCAGACGGCAAGAAGGAGCAAGCCACCATAGAGCGTATCGGGGATAAGGTTTTTCACGTTACACGGCTCAGATATGTCCTGGCGCCGCTGACATCGGGCAAACATTTAATAGGGTCGGCCAATATTTCCTTTCTTGTCGATCCATGGTCGATTAAACAGGTGTTATACACACAGCCACTCATTATCAGCGTCCGCCCGTTCCCTGAAAAAGGTAAACCCAATGATTTCATTGGTATGGTGGGAAGTTATAAAGTCACTTCTGGGGCCGAACCGTTGAAGGGGTCGGTCGATAGCAGTATAAAGTTCCGTGTCGTAATCGAAGGAGAAGGATATTTAAAGCACGCTCCTCCGCCGCCAAAGTTCGTCGCCCCGGGCCTGGAGGTATTCGACCCGAAAGTGACTGATATCGCCGACAAAACGGGGAGTGGCGTCCATTCTAAACGCACTATCGAATATCCGTTGATTCCGGTGGCCCAGGGAAAGCAGACGATACCTCCTCTTGTTTTCTCCTGGTATGACCCGGCGGTTAAAAAATATGTGAGCCATTCCACCAGGGCTATCACTCTCGAAATATCGGCTTCAAATCTAAGCGCCACAGATGCGCCCCGTGGCAAAGTCGAAAGGATAAACAAGGATATCCGATATCTTAAACCGGATGTCGATGAGCTTCAGAACTGGCGCGGATCATATTATCGGGATCCAAAGCTGTGGTTGATTATCGTTGCGCCGTTTCCGGTTTTGCTGGTTGGCTGGTTTATTGCGAGAAGAAAAGCAAGGCTGGTTACAGACGTGGCCTATGCGCGATCTTCCAAAGCGGCCAGAATCGCCCAGGCGAAATTCGCCCGGATAGAATCGATAGAAGACACGAGGGAGTTTTATGCCGGTCTGGATCAGGGGTTGCGCGGATATCTGGGGGATATATGGAACCTTCCCGCCCCGTCTGTCACGACCCTGGTTGTGGAAGAGAAACTGGCTGACGGCCCAAAAGGGGCCTTTGAGGGGTTATCCTCCCTTTTCAAAGCTGTGGTGGAGGCGCGCTATGCGCCGGTGTCATCCAAAAACAGGTTAACCGATCTTAAAACAGCGCGTAGCCTTGTCGAACTGCTGGAGAAGAAGCGATGAAAAGGCTACTGACCATTGGGCTTGTTATCTTCGCCTCGACGCAAATCGCCCTGGCCCAAACCGATGCGCAAAAGTTTAACAGCGCCAACCGGCTCTATCTGGAGCACGAATATGAAAAAGCGATAGACCTGTACAGTTCTATAGATATTTCAAACCCGGATCTGGAATATAACCTTGCATCGGCCTATTTCAAGGCTGGCAAAATCGGCAAAGCGATTGTACACCTGAGCCGATCGTTAAAGCTTCGCCCGGGTGACGAAGACGCCCTCGCCAACCTCAGGTACATCAGATCTGTTAAACACGACAGGGAAAATAAAACAGAGCAGAGCCATGTCATAAATGCGGTGGTGGCCGTCGCCAATGCCCTTCCGATAAATAACATGATAGCTATAACGCTTTTTGCATATCTGCTGGCGGCGGCATGCGCCCTGGCTCTTATCCTGTGGAACGGTGTCATGGGGGCGAAACTATCGAGATGGCTGATATTTTTTGTGGCGATCACCATCGTTTGCGCCGGGCTCACCGGCTATAGAATCGCCTGGTTCGAGCGAACAGACCGCGCCATCGCCATAGAAAATTCTATCGACGCCTATTCCGGCCCGTCAGACATCACAGACCACCTGTTCACCTTCCACGAAGGGACCGAAGTGACAATCGGAAGAAAAGATGGCGTCTATGTGTTCGTCACGTTATCTTCAGGGCTTAGTGGCTGGGCCAGGCTCGAAAGCCTGGAAAAGATATAACAAACAGCCCGGTCACCGTTCTTCCCGGGCCAGCGCCCCACCGAAAATCGCTTCGATAAACTCCTCCGCGTTAAAAGGACGAAGGTCGTCTATCCCCTCCCCCACTCCGATCATCTTCACCGGGAGTTTCAGCTCGTCCATGATATTGATGACAACCCCTCCCTTGGCGGTGCCGTCGAGCTTGGTCAGCACAATGCCGGTGACGCCTATCTGTTCGTGAAACATCTTCGCCTGGGTGACGGCGTTCTGGCCGGTCCCGGCGTCGAGCGCCAGCAAGGTTTCGTGGGGCGCTCCTTCATGTTCGCGGCCCATGATTCTTTTTATCTTTTTAAGCTCCTCCATCAGGTTCGCCTTGTTGTGCAATCGGCCGGCCGTGTCTGCGATCATAACATCATGCCCGCGCGCGATGGAGGCCTTGAGACCATCGAAAACCACAGCGGAAGGGTCGCCCCCCGGTTTGCCGCGAACAAAATCCGCGTTGGAGCGGATAGCCCATTGCTGAAGCTGTTCGATGGCCGCCGCGCGAAAGGTGTCTGCCGCCGCCATCAGGACCGATTTGCCCTCCCGCGTCATCATGGAAGTCATTTTTCCGATGGTCGTTGTTTTGCCGGAGCCGTTTACGCCGATGACCAGGATCACGTGTGGTTTTTCTCCATCGGCGCCATTTGTTTCCATAACCTCATGAGAGACTATATCCACAAGCCCTTTTTTTACAAAGTCAATCACCTGGCCCGTGTCCCGAAGCAGGTTTAGCTTCACCTCGCGCCTCAGTTTGGAGACGATTCGGGTGGCGATATGAACCCCGATATCGGCTGTTATAAGAACCTCTTCGAGCTCGTCGAGGAAATCGTCATCGAGTTTGGCGTGATCGCCGATCAATCTGTCGAAGCCGTCGTTCAGATTTTTCCTCGTTTTGGACAGACCGGCCACCAGTTTTTTAAAAAAGCCCCTCTTTTGAGAATCGGCGTTTCCCTCGCCCGATTCAGATTGGGCCAGGGGCTGGTCTATCGAGTCTGGCATATCATCTCCCTCTGGTATCTGAAAGCCATGAAGTATACTATAGTTTTTCCACATTTTTTCCGCAAATCGAGCCGCGACGACCTGTTGTTATTCATCGACAGCTCCCATGTTCAAAAAATTTTCAATACCCGTTAAAATACATTATGTCCCCGATACAGACACCAAAACTGTACTAAACCAGCTGGACAAATGACACTTGCAACACTTAAACCCTTTATTTACCGGTCGTTATAGATTTGGCATGGGTCATGCTGATAAAATGATTAAAGTAACTTTGAAGTATATATTCAACAATTTAAAACACCGGGCCCCGAGGCCATCAGGGCTTGTGAAGAAGTTTTTATATTTTAACGGAGGATGATGTCTGATGAAAAAATCTATTTTACACACGTTTCTTTTAGGACTTGTGGTTATACTGGCCTCTTGCGGCGGTTCTGGTAGCAGTTCCACCAGTTCTTCTCATGATTCGACCAGTTCAAACTCAAGACAGATCAAAATGGATTTGAAAGGCGACTTGTCCAATGTCGGCGGAGTCACCGCTGTGAGAGCGTCTGACGGAGCGAGGTTTCGCTTTTCACTTACATCAGCCAGCCGCGCCAACGGCCTGGTGGTAAACTCCACCACAGGTGTCGTTAACGTGCCAGTCAGCAATTTTGACCCGGCTGTCAATAATTTCTCCATTCAGATCACAGACGCCACCGACGCAGTCATAGGCGAGCTGTTATTCACGGCCGATCCGGCCAATCCCGGCTCTTACACAACATCGTTCAACGTGATAGATCCCGTGACCGGAACCGGAAGCGGAGCGCCTATCAACCTTGGAACCGTGACAGTTCCGACCGGCGCTGGCGCCACATCTGTCCCTGTTCAGGTTATCCCGACCACGAACGTTGTCACTAACGGAACGGCCACAGGCGTAAGCGCCCCGGCCGCCACAGGAGGCGCAACCGGCGGCAACACCACAGGCGGGCCAACTGGCTCCGGCGGAGATGACGACGGTGTCGATGATATCGATAACGACAATGACACCGAAGGCCCCGACGACGTCGATGAACCAGAAGATGGCGACAGCCCCGATGATAGTAGCGATGACGGCGAAAATGACGGTAACGATGATCACAGCGATGATGACGAGAATGACTAGAGCTAATCAATATATGTGATTGTTTTTTTCCAGAGGGCCGGCCTCCCGCATAGAGGCCGGTCCTTTTTTTTTCGGCTGTATATCGGCCGGGACCTAAAAATGATGGTCAAACGATTTATTTCAGACAGGATATGAAACCTAGTCCCACAAAAGGCTCCTTCCCTCCTCCACCTTTTTATCTTCCACACGGGACACATCAAGAACGGTAATGGTAAAGCCCAATTCGGCGCTATGGCTCATCGCCAGGCTGTAGGCCTGGTTTAAAAGGGAAACCATCAACTGGTAATCGATAATTCTACCCGATTCCTGGCCGGAGATAATGATAGAGGCGAGAGTCTCTTTCATATTGAGGCTACCTAGTGAAACATGTTTTTGCGCGTTATCAAGCTCTTCCAGGAGCGAACGCATCACACGGTGGAACTGATGATCGGGTGATAGCCGGAACCCCGATTTATCGACCGAGGTCGCTTTCATATCTGGCAGATTGGCGAAATGGTACAGGTCTTCAAGCGCGTTGTTGATCTCTCGCGTACACATCATGATTTTGGCGGCCACTTCGATCCAGTCGGCCACGTCTCCCTTTGTCTCCAATAGCAGTTTTCTGTTTTCCATCGCCGAGCAATAAAAAAATTCCCTGGCTATTTTCTCTCTGTTAAAAACGAGCTTCAACATTCCAAAATAGAGGTTCAACGTTTTCTCCGCCCTGACCTGGCATTCCAGCGACAGCTTCTTTATAAACCCGGCGCCCGATATTTTATCGAGGCAGACCATCCTGTTAAACTCGTCATGATTAACCAGCAGTCCCGCCACCCGTTTTTTCGCCCACACCCCGGCCGACCGCTTGAGTCCCGTGAAAAACGAATCTTCACCCACCAGGGTCGGGGCTTCGAGCTCTCTCAACTGCTCGTAGGTGGCGCCGGAACTTTGGTTCACTTTCTTTCGTATGTATATTTTGCCTGAAAGAAGAATGATCATTTCGCCGATGTTCGCCTCACCCTCCTGGATAAGGAATTCGTCAGGCCCCCATCTGGTGACGTCGAGCCGGGCAAGGCGGGCAAGCTGGATAGGAGACAGCCCATCAAGTGTTTTCATCCCTGAAAGGATATCGACTACCTCTTTTTGGCCGGATGGCATTTTCAACAATTGGGCGCACATATTTGCTGTTGATCCAGTTCTTTGTAAATTAAGCCATTATCTCATAATAACGATAATAATGTTCGTCGTTTCCAACGGGGCGCTTTATTTGTGCTGATTATAGTGTTTATTTTAACCTTGCGCCAATTTCATCACTAAAAGGAATTTTGCCGGCAAGGCCATATGGAGCCCTTTGGCGCCTGCTTTTCGATTATAATCAGCAGTGGCTCCCATTTAGTAATTCATTAATATTTTTTAAACATTTTATGGACGTTCCTGGATATCTTGGCAGATATAAAATCGGCGAATTGATCGCAAGGGGCGGAATGGCCTCCATATACCGCGCCAACGACAAGCTTATCGGCCGCGACGTTGCCATTAAAGTCACCGACACATCTGATAAATCGTGGAAAGATATCAAACCGGAATCGATTTTGCGCCAGTTCGAGAGGGAAGTGCAGATATCTGGCCAGTTGTCCCACCATAATTTTGTGACTGTCTATGACGCCGGCAAAGAGGGGCCCCTTTGCTATCTTGTGATGGAGCTGATAGACGGAGCCACGTTGACCAGGATCATAAAAGAGGATGAGCCAAAGCTTGATATGCGCCAGAAGCTGGACGTTCTGATACAGGTCGCCCGCGCTTTACATTACGCCCATCAGCACGGCATCATCCATCGGGACATTAAGCCGTCGAATATCATGATCCTCCCGAACGGGCAGGTGAAAATGATGGATTTCGGGGTGGCGCTGGTATCGGAGGGGTCGATGATTAAACTGTCGGACGCACAGATCGACGCCATAGGCGGAACGCCCTATTATATGTCGCCGGAACAGGTGGGTAAAAAGGATGTTGACGGACGAAGCGATCTGTTCTCGCTGGCGGTGGTTTCGTATGAACTGCTGGCCGGCAGGCGCCCCTTCATGGCGGAACATCTTTTTAACCTGTATGAAAAGATTCTTCGCACAGACCCTCCACCCGTCCAGGAGCTAAACGCCACCATCCCCGGCAAAGTGGCCGCTATTATATCTATCTGTATGAACAAGGATCCCGATCTTCGCCTCCCTTCGTGTAAAACTTTCGCCGATCAGCTTGACGAAATCATAAACGACAGCTTTTTCGAAGCGGAGGGAGAAGTTATCACCGAGGAGCTTATAAAGCTTCTGCGTAAATATCGGGAGGCGTTCACCTTTTTTCTCGATCTCGATAATTCACAGATATATAAACTTCTGCAGGTGTGCCAGGTTCGCAAATTCGAAAAAGACAAGGTGATCTGCTATGAAGGAGACATCGCGCGGGAGATGTATCTTGTGGTGTCGGGCGAAGTGCGCATCGTGCGAGGAAAAGTGGAGGGGAACCCGATCGTTATCACCACCTTCAAACGGGGTGATATCTTCGGCGAAATGGGAATTATAGACGGCGGCCCCCGCTCCGCCACCGCCATAGCAAGCGAGCAGTGCCAGATGCTGGTGCTCCACCAGGTGTCACTGCTCAGATGCGACGATACCACCGCCGGGAAAATCTATCGCAACCTCTCCCACATTCTCTCGAATAAACTGAGGATTACATCGCAAAGACTGGACGATCTGTCGCGCCGACTGGAAGTGTAAGCGGGGGTGATGCTTTCGCGTTACCTTTGGGCAACCATATATGTGCGGCTGAATTGCGCAATGCCGGTCGCAATGGAATTGGCCAGTGTTTTGATATATGCCCTGTTTTTTAACCGGCGCTCTTCCGACCTGTTGGTTATAAAACCGGTCTCGACCAGAATCGAGGGCATCGAGGCGCGCCAAAGCACATAGAACACTGCCTGTTTCACCCCTTTGTCTTTCACGCCGTGATATTGCCGGCGCGTCCCTTTCACGAGGCTTCGCTGGACCGATCTGGCCAGAATGGACGAATCGTTCACCTTTTGCGTATTCGTCAGGTCGCTCATGATATATGCGAGATCGTTTTTCGTGGCGTCGCGGCTCCCGAGGGAGATCATATTCTCCCGCGCGGCGGTGGCCAGCTCGTCTTTGCTTCTGGCCGGCGACAGGAAATAGGTCTCAATCCCCCGCGCTCTCCTGTTCCTGCTCGCGTTGGCGTGGATCGATATGAACAGATCGGCGTTGACCGAGTTCGCATAAACCGTCCGGTTGTCGAGTTCAACGAACCGGTCTCTGCTTCTGGTCAGTATAACCCTCGCTTTCATCTTTTTTTCAATAGCTTTCTTCAGCTCTTTGGCTATGGCGAGGGTGACGTTTTTTTCTTTAACGCCCGTTGGCCCTATGGCGCCCGGATCCTTGCCGCCATGCCCCGCGTCGATCACAATAGTTCGAACCCTGCCAGACCTTTTGACATTGACCGAGGGAACACGCACGTTACGCTGTTTCGGAGGGGCTCTTTTGCTTTTCACAGCGGGCCGCGATTTGGCCGCCATTTTCCTCCGCCCAAGGTCGATAACCAGACGGAAGGGGTTATACAGGGCGGAGACGGTCTGAAACGTGTTCGGCTCCGAAAAATCGATCACGACCCGCGCCACTTTCGACTGGTTCATCGCAATCCGGACAGACTTTGCCATTCCGGATGAATAGCGCGTCGTCTTGGGGATTTTCGGCCCCAGCCCGGTGTCGAGCATATCGATAAAAAGCCTGTCGGGATTTTTTATCTTCGCCGTTTTATATGCGGTCGGGTTTGACAGATGGAGGATCAGCCGCGTATATCCGTTCCTTGAAAACCTTTGCACTCCGATCAGCTTCGAAAGAGTTTGCCGGCCGGAATCGCGCCTTGCGCGCGCCTTTGCGGGTGTGGTTCTCCTTACAATTTTCTCTCCTCTTGCCTTTTGTTTTTTCCCGGTGTTAATTCTTGATTTAGGCCTTTTGGATACGGTTGTTTTTATTATCTTTTTCCTGACCAAAGCCTTCCTGTATGCCTTCACCGCCTTTTTTTCGTCCCGTTCGCGATATCTTATATCCCCTATGTGTCGTTGCGCCTCATCGACAAGGTTACTTTTGGGATATCGTTTCACCACCCCCTCAAAGCTTTTAAGGGCGGCCTGTTTGTCTCTCTCATCGCCCAGCTGGAAATATAACCGTTTATACAAAAGACCAATGGTATAAAGCGCGTCATCCCCCCTTTTGGATTTGGGATGTTTGTCGACAACTGTTTTGAACCTGTTAATCACACGGCGCCACTGTTTGCGCGCTTTCATTTTCCTGGGAGAGCTGAACAAGGCATAATAATGGCGCCGCGCATTTTGATAGAGGCTTTCAGCGCTCTGCTGTGCGGAGAGCGCAGGGGTGGCCCAGACGATCAACAATGCAGTAATTAATACCCTTGTTATGTACACCTTTGATCCTTTTTTATCAAATTAGTGTATAATTAACGTACACTTTAACATGAACAATACCAATATAGAAGAATTTTTCCTTGTTTGCGTCAAAAATCTGTTAAAAAGCGTTAATCAGGCCTGTTTTGTTATTTAATTGACACGTTCGTCGCCTCGCACTCTGCTAAACTACCAGTCTAAACCAGCAAAACGGTATGTTCGATTATGAGTGGCGATTATTATCAAAGAGAAGCCAGCCCCGATGATGACAATATTGCCAGGGATTTGGCAATGTATATGAGATCACTCACCGACACATTCGCCGAGTTTGACCATGGATTAAAACGCCACGAAGCCTTTGGGAAACGCCTCCTTGAAACGGTGGGCAAGGTGAATTCGCGCAGGCTCGATATTTTTGAAATTTTAAAGCTGTTAACAAAAGAGGTGGGCGAGCTTCAAACAGGGATGGATAAAACAAAGGAAGAGATAACACTGCTCAAAAGCGCCAGAATCGCCCCTGATGATAAAGAGGCGAAAGAACCGGCCAGATACAAAAGTCCCTTAGGGGCAACCGACGATTTGCTCGATATGGATACCAGAGAGATATACCAAAGGAGCAAAAAGGCTTTTCGCGAGATCGATAACGCGATAGACGAGAAAGCCAGGTCAAAGCATAATCACGATCCTGAAAAAGAGTGGAGCGAGGTGGAGCTCGACCTTTCCAGCTTGAAGGCAGAGTTCGAAAACAGCTGTTCCCGGTTTCGTGAAGGATTTAGGCGACAGCAGAATTATTACAATAAACTTATGCAAACTGTTGATAAAGTGAGCGATAGAAAAGCAAAGGCGAACGAGGCCATCAAGAAAAACAGGTTGATTCTGGATCAACTGCAAAACGGGCTCGATATACTCCGCGGGGCGCTGGCGACCTTGACCGGACAGGAGGAAGTTTTGGGTGGCGAGCAGAAGGAGTTTCTTTCCAGCGTTAAATCGAGCGAACCAGCCACGCCCGGCAATGATGCTTCTTTCGATGGGGCAGGCGCCGGAAAAACCGGTGATTATGAACGGAAACTGGCGCTGGAACGTAAGCTTGAAGAGGGTGAAAAAGCCATCAAACTCTATCGCTTTAAAGAAAATATCCTGAAGCAAAAGAGTGATATATATCAGGCTGAATTAAAGAAATTTGAAAAAGAAATAAGCGGGGTAAAACTTAAGGAAAAGAGATTGTTAAGGGAATATGTCGATTTTCTGGCAAGGATACAAAACGCTGTCCATGTTCCCGATGACATTCAAAAAGTCCTTTCGGAAATCAGGTTTACCAACGAGGAAAGCGGCGCCGATTCCGGCGAGCCCATCCGATCTTCCAGGATATAATTGTAATGACCGATCGTGGCAGAAGCTCCAACTCCCCCTTTCCCGGTAACCTGTCAATCAGGACAGGGATAGACCTTTGCGATCCGAAGCGAATGGAAAAAGCTATTCTTCGCGGTGGTGACCGGTTCCTGAACAAAATCTTCACCCCGGGCGAAATCACCTATTGTGAAATGTTAAAAAACCCGTTCCCCTCCTATGCGGCCAGATGGGCGGCCAAAGAGGCGGTCATGAAGCTCCTCGGGGCCGGTATATACGAAATCAGTTTTACAGATATAGAAGTCATAAAAACCGGGAACGGGAGGCCGGCCCTGTCGATGACAGGCAGGGCGCAAAAAGTGGCTGATGAGGCGGGGATTCAGGTTGTCGACATATCACTTTCACACGAGCGGAATATGGCGGTGGGGATGGCTGTTGGTATTTGTTTTTAAAGGCTTAGCCGCGCATAACCCTGCTACTAAGCGGCCGTGTTTAAAGCCGGGGTTCGGGCGTTTTTCACCTTATTTGTCAAACAATTTGCATTCAGTGGGTTAGAACAAATCATGATTTTTATTTTACATTTAGACCCTTGATATTGTATTGTGGTGAGCGAAGTCACATATGCTAATAATAATCTATTTAGGGTACCCATTTTGAAACCGGAAGTTACAAATACAGTTTTACCACCTTTGACCATAAGGAGCCACCACCCAGATTCCACCAAGGAAATAACTCTCAGGATTCCTGTGGTTAACGGGGGTATGGGCATCGGTATCACCGGCCCGGCCCTCGCCGCGGCCATCACCAGAGAGGGTGGCGGAGGCGTGCTTACTGGCGTGGAGCTAGGATATCCGTTTAAGAAAATACTTGGTAAATATCTTGACGAAAAGCCGTATGAAGCCAACAAACTGGCCTTAAGGGATTGGATTGCGGAGGCCAAGGTGAAGGCTGATGGTGGATTTGTCGGGGTGAACATAATGGTTGCCCTGAACGATTTTAAAGACCTTGCCCATACGGCCGCCAGCGCTGGTGTCGATTTCATTGTTGCGGGGGCCGGCCTGCCTATGTCGCTTCCCGACATTGTTTACAAATTTCCGGATGTGATGATCGCGCCGATTATCTCTTCGGTGAAAGCGGCGCGGGTGATGATGCGCCGATGGGTGGGCAGAAACCGTCCGCCAGACGCTATGGTGTATGAATCTATCCACCATTCAGGGGGGCATCAGGGCGCTTCCATCGACGATATAAAAACAGGCGCCAACCAGCCTGAAGAGGTCATCCGGGGCGTTCGAAAATTGCTGGATGAAAACGGACTTGACGATGTGCCGGTGATAGCCGCGGGGGGGGTATGGAACAAGGCGGATATACTGCGGCATTTTTCGTGGGGAGCCGAGGGTGTACAGATGGCTACGCGGTTTCTCCTGACCAACGAAGCGGGGGCTGAGTTTGGGGGTATACCTTTGTTCAAGAAGCTCTATCTGGCAAACAAGGTTCCGGCGATACTGGAGCGAAGCCCGGCCGGATTGCCGGGGCGAGCCATCGAAACGCCGTTCACCAAAAGGTTCGCCTATACGCTGGATGAAGTGATAAAAGAACCGCACAAGTGCGAATTTGCGTGCCTCGTATCGTGCGACAAAAAGAACTCTATCTACTGCATATTAAACCACCTCACCGAAGCCTTGCGTGACAACCTGGAGCAAGGGCTTTTCTTCGCAGGCTCAAACGTTGGGAACCTGTCTCACACAAAGGAGCTCCTCTCGGTTAAAGAGCTTATGCACAGGTTGCAGGTGGGCGAGCCGGCGCAGGTGCGGGCAGAGGCGGTGTAACCCCCTTCTTTAGAAAAGATTCATAGCGCATTTGGGATGACAAGCATCATATAGCCATGTGAACGTGTGCGTCGATTATGACGCACGCTGGTGGCCAATAGATGTGAATATGGCGGTTAATTCATCCAAACGGTAACTTTGAAGGGCGATATGCTTAAACGTTTTCTTATAGTTTTCCTTCCTGTAGCGATCTTGCTGTCAGGATTTGTCTGGTATCTGCACCGGTCTGAACTGCGCGCCGAGATGGCGCTGGTTGAACTTCAGCTAAACGATGATGTCGCGTCCAAAGCCAGCAATATAAAAGCTCATTTCAAAAACATAATGTCCGACCTTGAATTTTTATCCGAACTGCATACGCTACGCCGGTTTGCAAGTGAAAGCCCCCAGAAAAGTGAAGATAAAGAGGGGCATTATTCCATCGATCTTGAGAATGACCTTAAATCCGTCTCCTTGAGAAAAGGATTATACGATCAAATCCGATACATCTCCAGTGGCGGGATGGAGCTGATGCGTGTGAACTATAATGGCGGCAAGCCGGTCGTTGCGGAGCGCCGCGAGCTACAGAACAAGGCTGGCCGTTACTATATTGAAAAACTGGCCAAGCTTGGTAAAGGAGAATTTTTTATATCCCGGCTCGACCTGAATGTTGAAAATAACATTATCCAGAAGCCTTACAAACCGGTGATTCGTTTGGGGACTCCTGTATTCGGCTCCGGTGGAGAGCGGCACGGCATTCTGATTTTCAATTTTATGGCTGGCGACCTGCTAAAAGAGTTTGAAATGGTGAGCGGTCGATTGTCAGCGGGAGACAGCCACCTCGTCAATTCCGAAGAATACTGGCTGGCGGGGCCGGAACCGGAAGACAAATGGGGCTTTTTGTTTGCGGACAGGAAGAAAAAAACCTTTGGGCGCGCTTTCCCGGCCGCCTGGCAAAAAATTAACGCAAGGAAATCGGGGCAGTTTTACATTGGGGATGACCTTTTTACATTCACCACCGTATACCCCGATCTGATGGTTGCGGGCTCTGATTTTGAACCTGTGGCTGGCGCCAGCTCTGGCGACGCGGTTAAATCGTGGAAAATTATTTTCCGATACCCGGTCGAATCTCTGTTTGACATTGCTGACAGCAAGCGTGGTGACCTCCTTAATAACATGGCGCAACTTTACGCCATCCTTTTGTTGATGTTGGGCGCAGGAGCTTTTGTTATAGCAAGAACTCTAACAGTGCGAAGGGAGGCGGAAGTCGCCCTGCACGAGAGCGAGCTACGAATACGTAAACTCTCCGAGGCGGCGTTTGAGGGGATAGCGACCACCGAAAAGGGAAAGATCATCGAATATAACGACACTTTTGCGACAATGTTCGGCTATACCGACGATAACATGATGGGTATATCGGTGTTGAAACTTTCAGCCCCTGAAGACCGCGCGATTGTCTCTGCAAATATCGCTAAAGGGTACGAAGGGATCTTCGAGGTTAAGGGGTTGAGAAAGGACGGGTCTGTCTTCCCCATCGAAGTGCACGGCATAGCCGCGCCATATCTTGGCCGCTCGGTGCGCGTCACCGCCATCCGGGATATTACAGAGCGCAAGCAGGCGGAGGAGGCTTTATATAAAAGTGAAAGAAACCTGGCGGAAGCGCAGAAAATCGCCCGCATGGGAAGTTTCAACTGGAACATGATAGATAGAACCGCAAGGTGGTCCAGGGGAATGTGTAGCGTTTTCGGGGTCGATTACGATTCATTTAACCCAACCTATCAGAATTTTCTTGATATGGTGCACCCGGATGATAGAGAGAGTGTGGATGAAGTTACGCAACAATCGTTTAAAGGTGTGAGCCCTCGTGATTTTACTTTTCGAATAATACGGCCGGACAAAGTAAAACGTATTCTTGAATATTCCTGTAAAATCACCATGGACTATGAAGGCAAAGCCATTGAGATGATAGGCACGGTGCTCGATATCACGGAGCGCAAACAGGCGGAGGATGATATCTCCAAAATGTTCAGCCTTTCGCCAGACATGATCTGGGCCGGCACACTCGACGGCATTTTAACGAATGTCAACCCGGCCTCCAAACAAATACTCGGTTATGAAACATATGATTTAATCGGAAAGTCATTCCTGGAAATGTTGCATCCTGAAGACGTTGAACAAACGAAGGATGAACTGGCGGCGGCGCTGAGGGGTGTGCGAAATCACTATATAGAAAACCGATACAGGTGCAAAAACGGCGATTGCAAATGGATCGGGTGGACGGCGCAGTCCATTGTGTCCGAGGGGACCTTTTATGCTATCGGGCGGGACATCACGGAGCAGAAAGAATCGAAAGAGCTGGCGTCACGTTTTGGCCGGATACTGGAAAACTCTTCAAATGAAATTTTTATTTTTGACGCCGACTCGCTCAAGTTTATTCAGGTGAGCCAGGGAGCCCTCAATAACCTTGGCTACACTATTGAAGAGATCCGGAAGCTCACCGTGCTTGACCTGAAGACGGAATCTACAAGGGAATCGTTCACCAAAATGACTAAGCCGCTTCGAAGCGGAGAGAAAGAGAGCATTTTCTTTATAACGGCGCATACACGAAAGGATGGATCGACATACCCTGTCGAAGTCCGGTTGCAGTTTTCCACGGATGAAACTCTGCCAATATTTATTGCGGTTCTCCAGGACATCACCGAACGCGAAGAGGCCGATGAGGCGTTAAAACTACAAAAAGGTTACCTTGATAAGTTGCAGGATTCTATCGCAGAGCCGATTTTGTCTGTGAAAATGCCGGAAAGAGTAATGATGAGCGTAAATCGAGCGCTGGAGACTGTTTTTGGATATACCGCCGAGGAGTGTATAGGGGAAAGCACGATCATGATTTATCAGGATGAGAAAGGCTATTTTGAATTCGCCAGCAATATTGCGGAGGCCATCAGAAGCGGAAAAGACGCTGTCTATTCTGAACAGCTATTAAAAAGAAAAAACGGCGAGTTGTTTCCGTGCGAAATCATGTCGTCGTTTATCATGAAAGACGGCAAAGTCACAGAAGTGATAAGCATTATTAAAGACATTACAGAGCGCAAGAAGGTGGAAGACGCTCTCAGGGAATCTGAAGAAAAGTATCGTTCTGTGGCTCAATCGGCCAATGACGCAATCATCTCCGCCGACATGGGTGAGAAAATCATCTCATGGAACAAGGGAGCGCGCCAGGTGTTCGGTTACAACGAGGCGGAGGCGCTGGGGCGCCCTTTGACAACGCTTATACCAAAGCAGTTTCGAAAGGCCCACCTGGCCGGGTTTCACCGCTTCATTTCAACCGGCGAAAAAAGGATTATGGATAAATCGATAGAGCTTAAAGGCCTGCGCAAGGATGGCTCCGAATTTCCTCTGGAGCTTTCACTTTCTTCCTGGACTACGGATAAAGGGAGGTTTATTACAGCCATTATCCGAGATATCACCGAGCGCGCACAGGCGGAGGAGAAGCTTCGCGAAAGTGAACAGCGGATGAGAAAACTTTCCGAAGCGGCGTTTGAAGGGATTGTGGTAGCGGAAAAGGGAAAGGTCATTGAATCTAACGATATCTTCGCAAAGCTGTTTGGCTATACCAAAGATGAGTTGATCGGCAAATTGGTGACCGACCTTATATCGCCTGAAGACGTCGGGGTCGTCTCTGAAAATATTGCCAAAGGGTACGAGGATGTGTATGAAGCCAAAGGGTTGAAAAAGGATGGCTCAAATTTCGTTATAGAGATACGGGGCATTGCCACTCCCTATCATGGGCGGACGGCGCATATCACCGCCATACGGGACATCACCGAGCGCAAGAAAGCGGAAAGTGATATCGCCCACTCTTTATCGCTTACACAAGCGATTATTGAATCGACCGTCGACGGCATTCTGGTCGTAGGCCTGGATGGCAGAATCTCCAGTGTCAACAAAAAATTTCAGGAGATATGGCGTATCCCTGATGACGTGATCGCCGAAAGATCTGATTATAAAACTATAGGATGTGTGCTAAACCAGCTGAAGTATCCGGACGCTTTTCTCTCCAAAATAAGGGAGCTGTACAGCAAACCTGAGGAGTCAAGCATCGATATTCTTGAGTTTGCAGACGGCAGGATAATCGAACGCAATTCCTTGCCTCAAAGGATTGGAGATGACGTTGTTGGAAGAGTCTGGAGCTTTAGAGATATCACCGAGCGCAAGCAAGCGGAGGAAAAACTGAAACTTTCGGCAATGGTGTTTGATAACGCTTCTGAAGGCGTCATTGTCACCGATAGCGCGGCCATAATCCAGTATGTGAATCCATCGTTCACACAAATAACAGAATATGAACCTAAAGAGGCGATCGGGCGTAATCCCAGCATCTTAAAGTCTATCCGGCATGACAAAGCGTTTTATGACGAAATGTGGCGATGTTTAATTAAGGAAGGAGAGTGGAAAGGAGAAATCTGGAACCGTAAAAAAAATGGAGAGCCATATGTGGTGCGGCAAAGCATAAACGCCATCAAGGATTCCGATGGAAAAACCATCCAGTACGCCAGCATTTTTCAGGATATCACCGAGATAAAACAAAGCGCCGACGCGATCGAATATCATGCGTATCATGATTTACTGACAGGATTGCCCAACAGGCTATTATTTGTCGACCGCCTTGAACAGGTCCTCGGCAGGGCCTCCCGCGACAAACAGAGGTTTGCCCTGCTTTTTGTGGACATAGATGATTTCAAAAAAATAAATGACAACTTCGGCCATGCGGTGGGCGACCTGCTGATAAAGGGAATGGGAACAAGGCTGACCACATGTGTCCGCGAAACTGATACTGTCTGCCGATATGCGGGAGACGAATTTATCATGATAGTTGAAAATGTGAAAAGCGAAACAGACATAGCGCCCATAGCCGAAAAGATTCTTGAGTCTCTGTCCGAGCCGTATATGCATCAGGGGAAAAAGATTTTCTCGACTGTGAGCATCGGCATAGCCATATATCCCGCCGATGGGGATTCGGTGGAGGAACTGGTGAAAAACGCCGATTTCGCAATGTACAACGTAAAAGAGCAAAACAAAAATAACTACAGGTTCTTCACCAAAGAGCTGAATGAAGAAGCGACCAGACGTTTTGCGCTGGAACAGAAAATGCGCGAGGCTGTTGAGAATGACGAGTTCGTCGTTCACTATCAGCCAAAGATCAGCCTGTCGAGCGGATATATGGATAGCATGGAGGCGCTTGTCCGGTGGAAGCGCGGGGCCGATGTTGTTTCCCCCGCCTCCTTTATCCCCCTGGCGGAGAAGACCGATTTGATTATACCTATCGGCGAGCGTGTTTTGTTTATGGCGTGTGAACAGTTAAAAGCGTGGAATGATAAAGGGCGGGAAAACCTGTCTGTTTCTGTCAATATTTCGGCCCGTCAGATGGATAAGGGAAACCTCCTGGAGGTTATTAAATCGACTCTTGCCACGACAGGAACAAAGCCTGAATGCCTCTGCCTTGAAGTCACCGAGACCGCCATAATGGAGAACATGGATACTGCGCTTGCCACTCTTGAGGCAATAAAAAAAATGGGTGTTAAAATTTCGCTGGACGATTTTGGCACCGGTTATTCCTCTCTCAGCCATCTTCGGAAATTTCCAATCGACGAGATAAAGATAGACCGCTTTTTTGTAATGAACATTCCTGACGATAAAGAGGATTCCGCCATCGCCACCTCTATCATCGCTATGGCGCAGAGCTTAAACCTGAATGTCGTCGCCGAGGGTGTAGAGACAAAAGCCCAGCTCGATTTCCTTAAGGACGCCGGATGTGATGAGGCGCAGGGTTACCTGTTCAGCCGCCCTGTCCCCCCAGAGGAGATAGGCCAATTGCTGGGAAAAGGTAAAACTGACAATTTGATATCAAAATAATCATTATTTTTTGATAAGCGACGGCGCACCTCCTGGCCCACTCCCCCATGACTGCGTTTTTGCCGCAACAGGAAAACAATTTTATCTCAGGATTGCGTTTCGAGAATGGGAGAGAAAGTGGAAGCCGGATCGAGGTGAGTTGACCCGATATTATTCCGCCGGGCGTTTTAGATAGCCCCTGTCGACAACATCGCGAAAATCCTTACCAGATTTAAAGAAAGGGACGCTTTTGGCGGGCACCGCAACCTTTTCACCTGTTTTAGGGTTTCGTCCAATTTTTTCGGCCCGGTTTCGCACACGAAAACTGCCAAACCCCCGTATTTCCACCTTGTCACCCTTCGACAAAGCTTCGATAATGCTGTTTGTGAAAATATTAATGATTTTTTCGGCTTCTTGTTTCTTGACGTTTATCTTGGCGGCCAATTTTTCCGCCATGTCAGACTTTGTCATAAGATCCCCTTGGTTAAAAACCGATCAAAAGCCCGAAGACTAAAGGTCGATTCCAATAAAAAGCCTCCGCCCCCTCAAGCATAATCAGGCATAATTTAACAAATAACAATTAGTTAGTCAATGTAAAACAGAAAATAATTAATATCTCCATAACGCCCCGCCCCCGCTAAAAAGCGAAGCGCGCGTAGCCAGAAGATTGTTATCTAGTTGAGCTTATCGTCGAAAGCGTCTTCAAAATGGGAATCGACATATTTGTCGATTATCTCATTTACCCGATCCTGAAAATAGTCGACATCCGCGATATCGGTCAAATTATCGAGAAAGTGGCGAACCAGCGAGTGAATCAACGCCTCCACCTCTTCCACCGTGGCGTTTTGCCCCACCAACGCTTCATTGGCCATAGTCACTATCTTGCTAATCTTTTCGTTTTCCATATGTTCTGGATACCTTGTCTTAAGTTAAATTGCGATTATAAGCAAAATATTATAAAGGTTCAATGTAATTCCACAATCCTCAGTTTTTATCGGCTACATGTATCCCCATCGCTTCATCATCGTCTCCAGTTCAGGGTCCAGCCTCATCCCTTCACTCACATTGTCGCGCCATTTTGTAAACGGAATGGTGACTATATACACTCCATCCCTGGTTGCCTTGCCATCTATGAGGCTCTCCGGATCGCCATATTCAAAATCGTCTCCCCCCGCGCCAATGGTGACGGTTTCTCCCTTCGCGGCCAGGGCAAAAGGGCCGATGTGAACAGCGCCGCGGGGAAGAATTTTACCTTCACCATCGGTCACCCGAATAGTGACAGGCCCTTCAAAAGGTTTCGTCTCGAAATATATTCGCACATTGGAGCTTATGCCGCCAAGCGTAACCGTGATTTTATCAAACAGCCTTTTATCCGCCTCGACCTTCAGGTTGGGGTTGCCTGTCGCCGGGACAACGTCGAAAAACACGAATCCACCCTTCGATATTACTTCAATCGTAATATCTTTATATTTATCGACGCCGCGCGTTATCATCTTGTACACTTGCACATGACGTGGATATTTTCCGGAAAAGAGCTTCCTCATTTTCGTCGTGAGCTGTGGGTTCGATTGCGATAAATCGTTTCTCTCGTGCGGATCGTCATCAAGGTCGTACAACTCCTCTCGATTGGAGCGGCTTTTCGCCTCGCCCGGACGCCGGGACCGCGCAAGGTCGAGCCCGCGCCTGATATATTTAAGCCCTGAAGTGGTGGTGATAGACCACACCAGCTCACCCTCCGCCGGGATAACCCTCTGGGCATGGTTTTCAGGCGCGCTCCCCTTGCCCATCGCCTCACTGGCAAAGCTTACACCTGCCCAATCTGGCTTCATATCCATTCCCACAAGTTCATCAAGCGTCGGCGCAAGGTCCAGAAGAGCTATCGGCCTGTCGATCACTTTACCCCTGGGTATCTTCCCCGGATAACGTATTATCATCGGCACGCGCACCTCTTCTTCGTACAACGAATGCCCATGCCTCCCGGTGAGCCAAAGATAATCCGAAAGCGGATCCTGCCTGACCGCTTCTTTGCGGAAAAACGAGGCCCCATGATCTGCGGTGACGATTACTATCGTGTTTTCAGAAAGCCCAAGCCTGTCGAGCGCTTCGAAAAATTTCGCCATGTACGCATCCGCATAGGCGACCGTGCCACGATATAAAACCGACAGCGGCCCCTTTTTCGCATTATCGTCCCACTTGAAGCCCTGCCAGAAATATTTCAATGGTGGCTTAAAAGGGCCGTGCGGTGTGTTCAATGTGAAGAGCATGAAGAAGCGGCGGTCGGCATATTTTTTTAACATTCGTATCGCTTCTGTTGTGGTGAGGATTGTGTTGTGCGGCGCCCGCTGGATATCTATCGCCTCGTCGAACCCCAGGTGAACCCCCAGTTCGCTCCCGTCGTATATAAAAGGGTTGTTGCCTATGATGGCGGTTTTGTATCCGTTCATTAAAAACTGGCTTGCGATGGTGGGAATGCCTCGCTTGTAAAAAAGCTTTTTCTCGGGCCGTCCAAAATTCCATCGGCTGGAAAACCCCAGGCTCGATGGTGGCGTACCTGTGAGCATCGATGTGAACGATCCGCGGGACCAGTTCCCCTGGGAGCGGACATTGGTGAAGCTCACCCCCTCATCGGCCAGTTTATCTATGTTCGGCGTTATCCCCACAGCGCCCCCATTATTGGCGCCCACAAAATCGCCCCGCAAGGTGTCTATAACGGCCAGCACCACATTTGGCCTGTCGTCCCATGCCACCCCCCAAACCTGCGGCGTGGAGATAAACACGTGGGAGAGCGATTCATCGGCCGATTTTGTTTCGAACTTTATGTTTACGTTTTGCCCCGCATATTTATCAAGATCAATCTCATAGTCATACCACTTGCCGTTATACCAGCCATATTGCAGCCACAGAAAACGAAGGAAGACATGATAAAAGGTGTCGTACTCGTTCCAATAGAACTCTGGCTCCGGCTTCAGGGTGCGGGTCACCGTTTCCAGGGTTTCGCCCGCCCGGTTTTCTATTGTGGCGGTGAACGTGGCGGGGGCTTGCTCCTCTCCTTCAAGATAGCCCAGGATGGATGCGCCGAATGTAAGCTTTGTGTCGGCCCTCACATCGAAATTGAAGCGTATGATGGCCGGAGTGGGGAGGTAGAGCGCGTTCCTTTGCTCCAGATACATTCCGTACTTCCCCTGGGTCATACTGACTGCTATTTTTGAAAAACGTTTCCTTTTATAGAAAGGATAGTCGGCGAAGAAATCGAGATTTTTCAGCAGACCCCTCCCCTTCCCCAGGTTCGGGACGCTCGCCCCCGCCTTTTCCAGTTCAAAGATGAAATTTTTTTTCATTTCGAGCTTGCGCTTGCCCGATGGTTTAACGCCGTCAATCACATTCAGGGGGTCTGGCAGGCGGGCCGGGTTGGGCAGAACAAAAGCGAGGAAAAAGAGACTCCATAGCAACAATATCGACGCAATAGCGCCGGCGGAATATTTTATCAGGCGCATTACGGTAAAACTTTTATTCACCATACAAATTCCCGCCTCTCGTATATATATCCATCCCTGATAACGGCGTCGGTGTTTTGGGAGACCGTTGCATAGAGGAGCCTGGCAAGCCGCGCCGTCACTTCCGGAAAATCTTTCGATATATCTTTCAGTTCGGCGGGATCGGCCACAAGGTCGTATAACTCGGTGATTATCCCGTCCACAGTCGGCATGATAATGAGCTTGTGTTCACCATCGGATATCATCCTGTGTTTTGCGGTGACCACAACCGGCTGATATTTATTTTTTATCACCACCTCGTTATCGTGATCGAAATCGACTTCCAGCAGTTCGGTTAAAGAGGGATATTCGAGCCGCATCTTCTGAAAAAAGAACGGGCCCGAATTTAAATACCATACAGCCGATTCCGAATATGCCACCCTGTCCCCCTGCTCTTCCCCATCAAGCACTGGCCTTAGCGATTCACCTGTCATCGGCTGCGCTTTCACATCGGCAAGATCAACAAGCGTGGGGGCAAGGTCTATAAGGCGCGCCTGAATATTCGTCTGCTTGAGGGCGAATTTATTCCTCGGGTCGTATATTATCAGCGGAACGGTTATCGCGTATGGTCCCCGCAGATGGTTTCCATGCCCTATTTCCGCCTCGTTCTCGAAGAAATTTTCGCCATGATCGGCGGTCACGATAACGATTGTATTCTCCAGGTATCCGTTGGCCCCAAGAGATTCTATCAACCGCCCCACCCCTTTATCTATCCCGAAAAGGGCGCCGTCATATAAATCCTGAACCCTCTGGATATCGGAGGGCGATTCCGATTTCTTCTCCATTAACAAATCTTTTTTCTGGAATTTGTGAATTCCGTAATATTCGTGATGGGTGAACTTATAGTAATATGGCGCCGGCGCCGCGTATGGCAAATGGGTTGTGGAATAGAAAACCGACAGGAAAAACGGATCGCCCTTCCGAAAGCTTTCAATTTGGCCGATAGCCTTATCGGTCAAGGCTCCAGGGTCGGAATTATAAACCAGCTCCCGTATCACCGGGTAAAGATACATCCCCAGACCGTTATTTAAAAACGTCAACAGCGCAGGATGAGTCTCCAGCGAACCGATCTTGACTATATCGTCAAACGTAAACCCGGGCGTATCGATCGAGCTAAATCCAAAATCTATCCTGGGGAAAATGTCCCCCGCAAAATCGGACACCACCGCCGTCTGCCACCCGGCCTTGCTTAATGTTTCAGGTAGCGAGGGATGGATGAGCCTTCTCTGCTCCAGTGTGGGGAACATATGCCGCACCCCATGGGTCATCGGATAGCGCCCGGTCATCATCGACACCCAGCTCGGGTATGTCCTGGGCAAATCTGAAATCACGTTCCAAAGGGCCGCCCCTCTCCGCCCGATTGCGTCTATATTCGGGGTGGTCTTCCTTTCATACCCGTTAAGCGACACATGGTCCGGCCGCAAGGAATCGATCACGACAAGCAATATGTTCGGCCTCTCATTTTGCGCCGCGCCAATGCCGGCGGGGCCCATATTCCAAAGGCCAACCCCCAGCGCGATTATCGACGCCGCCATCGCCCTGCTTTTGCGCTCTAAAATCCAGGGGAAAAAATTCTTTACCGGCGCAAACAAAAGCGCCGCCACCACACCCCACAAAAACATCTCGGCTATGGCCGGATGAAGCCTCCCTGCGGGGAAAAAGAATATTTGCGAAAGCAAAGGATGACTATCCAGAAACGGGCCGTCGAAAAATTGCGGCTGATAGACCACCATCCGCAGTTGAGAGGCGAAGAAAAAAAGAAGGGTCAAACCATATGCCACCCTCGTCCCCAGCCCGAAATAACGCGCAAAAAATGCGGAAAGCAGGCCGGTGACAGACCCGATAATGATAGCGACAAAAAGGAGCGACAACTGATACCAGACGATCATTCCAAGATAGTTGGATCTGACAAAGGTTTCGATATCCTTGTCGCTCTCCCCCATTATCGCAAAGCCGGAGGAAAAGGCGATATCGATGAAGAACCAGAGCGCAAAAAACCCCGCCCCGAACAGAAGGCTCCGTTTTACGGAGACCTCTTTATCAATGGATATTTCGCCTTCCATTACCGATAAACCGTTATAATTTAATTAAAGCTATACAGTTTAATGTAAGGAAGCTCGGTTTTACAAGGAGTGGGATCACTCGTGAAAAAGATCTTTAAGCCTTTGGCTATCGCATATCAATATGTTCTTGGCGTCGATTTTTAAAATCCCCTCTTCCCTCATTTTTTTCAGCGCCCGCTCCACCACCTCGAACGATGTGCCGATGATTTCCGCCAGGTCGCGCCTGGTCATGGGTAGCGCCAGATGTATCCCGTCGCTCCTTTTTTCGCCTATCTCGTGGCCGAATTTATACAAAAAACGGGCCAGCCGCTTTTCCACTTTCTGGGTCGATAAAGAGCCCATGGTGGTGGTCAACTCTCGCAGTTTCGCCCCCAGCCCCTCTATTATTCTGATGCTCAGCTCAGGAAATTTGCCAATGGCTTCGCGCAACACATCGGCCGGTATGCCGCCGGCATGGGTATCCTCCATCGCCACGGCCGAAGCGGGATATGGTTTCCGGTCTATCACCGTCACCTCCGCCACAATCGACCCCCGGCTGAAAAGCCCCAGTATAGCGTTTTTGCCACTTGCGAATTCCTTCACCACCTTCACCCGGCCACTGGCGATTACATACATCTTTTCCGCCTTTTCCCCTTCGTGGAACAGGTACTCCCCTTTTTTGAAATCGGACCATGTGGAGCGTTCATCAATCCATTTGATGAGATCGTCTGAAGAGAACGAAAAGAGCTTTGTCGCCTTGAGTAATTCCTGCATACCTCACCTTGATTAGCGTTAATCTTGCCCCCGAATAATAAAGCGCTCAGCATATCATCAGGGGGCCATTAATATAGCGATTTTCTTGTCAAAATCCTCAAGCTTCCCCTTCTATGACATTCGTCATAACCGCATTTCGCCAAAGAGATTAGGCTATACTTTAATTACGCAATAAGATTTAAGGATAAAAAAATGGATAAATGGCCGAGGAATTTCATCAAAGCTTCTTTAATATACATGGGGCTTGGCGTGCTTATGGGGCTTGCCATGGCCTTCACAGACCTTACCCTTGCCGGGATGCGGTTTATCCATGTCCACCTTATGCTTCTTGGTTTCATGGCGATGATGATCTATGGCGTGGCCTACCACATTATGCCCCGGTTCAACGCAAAGCCGCTCCCCTTTGACCGGCTTGTCGGGCTCCAGTTCTGGCTTGCGAACGTGGGCCTTTTGGGGATGGTAACGCTGTATGGCGCAGGGGCTTTCTGGGGGCCGCCCATGATGCGGATGGCTTTTGGAGTCTTCGGCCTGCTTGAGGCAATTTCAATATTTATATTCATCGCAAACATATACGCTGTGGTAAGCGAAAAACCGGCTCTTGCGCCACAACCAAAAGCCGATACGCCGGCCGAACCTCAGATCAAAGTAAAGCCTTCGATGAAAATAAACGAAATAGTGGATAAATGGCCCCACCTCGAAGAGAGACTGATCGAGCTCGGGTTTGGCGACGTGGCGGCCCCCGCCACGCGAAACACCATCGGCAAAATGATATCGCTGGAAATGGCGGCAAAAAAAGAGGGGAAAGACATTTTCGAATTGATCGCACAACTCGAAGGGAAAAAGCTGATATCAGCGGAAGACAAAGCCGCCCCTGCCAGCCCCTTAAGTGGGGACAGCATCGCCAGAGGCGATATGGCGACCCAAAAGACCCTCATCGGCGCCTTGCTTGAAACCTATCCAGAAACAAAACCTGTTTTTGAGGAGCATTATGGCGAAGGTTGCTTCACCTGCCCAGGGCAGGCGACCGAGACCATCGAACAGACAGCCATGATGCACAACATGCCGGCCGAAAAAATATTGGGCGAGGTCAATTCTATCATTGAGAAATCTCTGAAATAAAATATACACACATATACCTATTCCAGCTCCTCGAATTTTCAACCGAATCATTATTGCGGATATGATAAAATTATCGGCGCAGGTGGAGCCCGGTTCGATCATTGGAAGCGCTATTTTATTGTTTAAAAATCCTTCCCGATAGCCCGCCTGCCTTTGGTCCTTGGTAGGGGAAGGTAACGTGTGAGGTTTTTATGAAGTCACATATTGTTCCGGTCTGGAAAAATAAAGCGGCCCCTTGCGGCGGGCTCGATGGATGCCCCGCATACACCAATATATCGGCGGCGTTGCACGCCTTGACCCTGGGCGATGTTCGCTCCGCCTGGAAAATCATGATGGCCACCCATCCTCTTCGCTCCGTTCTTGGGAGGGTTTGCTATGGGTTTTGCGAGGCCCCCTGCAACAGGGGGGAGTTCGACAGCCCCATATCTATCCAGATGCTCGAAGCGGTGATCGGTGACTATGGAGCGCATAAGGCCTGGCGACCTGATATAAAACCCAAAAACGGGAAAAAAGCGCTGATCGTGGGGGGTGGCCCGGCGGGGCTTGCGGCCGGATGGCTGTTGGCCCTTAATGGCTTCGAGGCCGCGATTTATGAATCGCAAGCAAAACCGGGGGGTGTTTTGCAATATGGCATCCCTGACTATCGGTTGCCCAAAGAGCCGCTGGGGCGTGAGATAAAGCTGATAGAAAGCCTGGGGGTCAAAATACATTGCGATTCACCCATGAACGAAAAAATATTGTCGTCGCTTCTGGATAAAGGGGAGTATGACGCCGCGATTGTGGCGGTGGGCGCGGGGGCGACCCGCAAGGCCGGCTTTCCCGGGGAGCAGAACGCGGTCGAAGGGCTTAAGCTTTTAAAAGATATCAAAACCGGCGTTCTTAAAGGGAATGAGTTTACAGGTAAAAACGTTGTGGTGATAGGGGGCGGCAACGTGGCCATGGACTCGTGCCGGTCTGTGGTGCGTCTGGGGGCGAAATCTGTGAAAGTGGTCTACCGCAGAAGCGAGGATATGATGCCTGCGCACAAAAACGAGGTTCGCCAGGCGCGGGAAGAGGGGGTGGAGATTTTGCTTCATCTCTCCCCTCTTAAATATGACGGCGACAGATTTACGATGCAGATAATGGCGCTGGGGGAACCGGACGAATCTGGAAGGAGAAGCCCCGTGGGGACAGGTGGAGCCGAAGATATTGAGGCCGATATTCTGGTGACCGCCCTTGGGCAGGAGCCATCGCCCTGGAAAAGAGATAAACGAAAAAATATATTCTTCGCAGGCGACGTAAACCCCGATAGCCGGGGAACGGTGATTCACGCAATCGCATCGGGCAAAGAGGCGGCCAATATGGTAGGCGAACTACTCACAGGTTTAAAGCTTTTCGATTCTCCCAGGGATGTGGTCACCTATGACAAAATGAACATAAACCGATATTTCGAGCCGCAAATGCGGATACGAACTTATGTGGAGCCTTTAAAACTGAGAAGAGAATCGTTTAACGCTGTCGACAAAATCGTCAGCCTTGGCGAAGGGATACTGGAGGCCAAAAGATGCTTCAGGTGCGGGTTGTGCGTCGGGGGGTTGAACACCGATTGCGACTGGTGCTTCAGAGCCTGCGACACAGATAAAAGCATAATCAAACTCAATATACCGTGGAACGAGGATGGCCCGTTTTATGAGATGGGCGACAATTGCGACTCCTGTTCCAGATGCTGGGAAGATTGCCCACGGCATGTTGTTACGCCGATGGAAGTCGTGTTGAAAAGTGGAAATAATGAAAACTGATAGCGACTTCGTCGGCTGGCCCTCCCTCGACAACGTGGAGGATAGCGGGCCGATATGGCGGGCCGATTGCGACTCTGCCCTGATAGGCCATGGCGCGTGTGGGTTATACTCCGCCATTGGCGACGTAAACGTGAAAGCCGCCCTCAAATCGGCCGAGACAATGCAGTCTCGCGGGACATTTGGCGCTGGAGTGATGCTAAAGGGGGTATACCCGCACCGGGCCGATTACTACGCTTTCCACGTTTTGTATCGCAACCGGGAGGTGGCCAAGTCGCTGGAGCAAAGGCTCTTTTTTGAAGAACGTATAGGCATGCGTCATTTCGGGGAGATGGAGCCACTTGTGAAGCCGGAGGCATATCGCAAATACGATTTGCCCGAGATGCGCCGATATTTTATGAGCGTGCCGACGAAAGACGAGATGATGCGAAACGCCCACACAAGCGATGAATATCAATATGTGCGCAGAATCGTTGAAAAGTTCAACTCGAAATATGACCGGGATGCGCGGATATTTTCTTCCGGTAAAAACGTGGGAACTTTCATCACCGCCAGGGAATTGAACGACACCATAGAAATTTTTGATCTTTATAAATATGCCAATCAGCCGATCACAGCCTTCATGGCGCATATGCGCTGGCCGACGAGCATCGTCTCGTCCGGTGTCTGGTGGGGGGCGCACCCTATCAGCTTTTTAAACTCGTCGATCATTCATAATGGCGATCTCTCCTCTTCCGCCTCCAACGCGCAGGGGCTGGAGGCGGCCTTCGTAAAACGGAGCGTCGGCACAGATTCTGAAGCTATGC
>UOGE01000092.1_pt1 | contig 54385 bp, 48 predicted proteins | sample 1989811 | NCBI WGS metagenome assembly UOGE01 (sample SAMEA4712198, study PRJEB27164) | hydrothermal vent metagenome | biome: marine basaltic hydrothermal vent biome; feature: marine hydrothermal vent; material: mineral | place: Pacific Ocean | collected 2011-06-14/2011-07-23 | depth 1691 m | reverse complement strand
GGATTCGTTACCTCCTCTTTACAGGATCAGGGAAATATATATCAACGTCCGCAACTGGGAGGAGGCCCATAACACTCAAAAGCAAATCATCGCGCTCACCCCCCGGAAGATGGTGGGGGACGAAAAAAAGGTCCAGGCGGCCCTTGTCTACGAAACCAGCGTGGACCATATGAACGCGGGGCAGGCAGAACAGGCCAGGGCTGGCTTCCGCTCGGTTTTAAGCTATGACAACACGTTCATTCCCGCCTACCTGAAGCTGGCCGAGGCGGAGGAGAACCTGGGATGGAGCCAGGATGCGATAACCATTCTTGAAAAGGGATTCAAGGCCACCAGGTCGATCTTGATATTAAAAGCTCTGGAGGAGGTTCTGTTCGCCAGGGGTGAAGGGCAAAAGGGAGTGGACGAGCTTAAATGGGCGAAAAACCTTGCCCCCTCCGAGGATGTGATCGCCTTGTTCCTGGCGGATGCGTATATGCGCGAGGGGGATTTCGTTTCGGCGCGGCGAGAGATCGAGCTTTTGGAAAGCAGGCTCGAAGGGCTCACACTGTTCCATCTCATCGAGGGGAAAATCCGGCAAGGGGAAAATAATACAGACCAGGCCATGGAATCCCTGAACAACGCCTACATGCAAGAGAGGGTGACGATGTTTCGTTTTTCATGCGCCAAGTGTAACAACTCGGCAAGCGAATATTCAGGCAGATGCAAAGCCTGCGGCCAGTGGAACAGCCTCGAAGTTACGCTGGGCTGATAACAACGGTTTCAATCCCGGGTTAAAAACCTCTACCCGACAATCACCTTCCCGTGCTCTCTGCTGTTTTCTATAAATATCTTGTTGTTGTTAACACCAGAGGCGATCGACCCGGCCACATATAGCCCCGGCACGTTTGTCTCCATCGTATCGGGGTTATGCTCCGGCGCGATAGTTTTGCTGTCGACCGTGACGCCGCAACCTTTCAAAAGTTTTTCGTCGGGGCGATATCCGGTTAAAGCAAAGAGGAAATCGTTTTCAAGTTCTGTCACCTCTCCGGTTATATTATTTTTTATGTCGAGATGGTCGGGATGAATTTTTACGACCTCGCTATCGAAAAGGGCTTTTATATCGCCTGTCTCCAGCCGTTTTTCGATATCTGGCCGCACCCAGTATTTCACACTGTCAGAAATACCCTCTCCCCTGTGAATAATGGTGACTTTCGCGCCGGAGCGTTGAAAAGTGATCGCCGCTTCCACGGCGGAGTTTTTGGCCCCGATAATGGCCACATCCTTGCCATGATAGGCGTGCGCCTCGCCATAGTAGTGCGACACTTTCGGCAGGTCCTCCCCCTCTATCCCCAGCATATTGGGCCAGTCATAATATCCGGTGGCCACCACAACGTTTTTCGCCTCATACGCATTTTCTCCCCCCGATTGTTTCGAGGTTTTCACTTTGAAGCCCTGCCCGTTTTTGTTTATCTCGTCCACATTTTCAAACGTGTTTATATCAAGGTCGTAATGCTCCGCCACAGCCAGGTAATATTTCAGGACCTCCATCCGCGTTGGACGAAAGTTCTGGGTGACAAAAACAAGCTCGCCTATCGTTAACAGCTCAGGCGTGGAGAAAAACAGCATATCGGCCGGAAAATTGAAAATGGAGTTTACTATGCACCCCTTATCTATAACCAGATATTCGCTCCCCTTTTTATGCGCCTCAACAGCACACGAAAGGCCAGCCGGGCCGGCGCCTATTATCAGATAATCGAGGCTCACTATCACACTCCTTTACTACGATTTATTGTCTTTCGATTATTTTGCCACACTTTCAGGTTTCCCGGGGTTCATTTTGCTATAATTTGTCGGTCGATGGCAAATTAAACAATTTTTGAAATAATTTTATAATGAACGAATTTCTTTTTGAGATAGGAGTGGAGGAAATCCCCTCCGACTATATCCGGCCGGCGCAAGAGGCGCTGGGCCAGGCCCTGGCCGCAAAGCTTGCGGAACTGGGGCTACCCTTCGAAAAGGTGACCACATACGCAACTCCGCGAAGGCTGGCCGTTTGCGTGACCGGCCTGCCACGGCTTCGCCCGACAAAAACAAAGAAACATTTCGGACCTCCGAAAAAAGCCGCCTTCGCCCCGGATGGATCGCCCACCAAAGCGGCCAAAGGCTTCGCCATGGGCAAAGGGGCCGATGTGTCTCAACTGAAAGTGGAGACAACCCCGAAAGGGGAATATATTTATCTGGAAATAGAAGAAGGAGGCGAAAAAACGGCGGACCTCCTGGCCAGAGAGACGCCCCCTATGGCGCTGGGACTACCATTTCCCAAATCTATGAAGTGGGGGGATGGCGACATCGCCTTCACACGCCCGATACATTGGGTTGTGGCGCTGTTCGCCGGCGAGGTTGTCCCCATGGAGGTGGGTTATGTCACCTCTGGCAACACAACCCGTGGCCACAGATTTTTGGGAAAGGGCGAGATAACCGTTACCTCCTGCGCCGATTATCTTTCGGGTTTGAAAGAAAATTTTGTCATCGCCCGGGTGGATGAACGTAAAAAGGAAGTGATAGATAATGCGCGCCGGGTGGCGAAAGACAATGGCGCAAAACTGCTGGAAGACGACAACCTGGCCGAGACCGTCGCGTTTCTTACCGAATGGCCGATTGCGCTGTGGGGCTCTTTTGACGAGGAGTTTTTATCCTTGCCGGAGGAACTGCTTATTGCCTCCATGAAAAACCATCAGCGTATGTTCAGCGTTACAACCGCGGACGGGAGGTTGGCCAACGGGTTCATCGGCGTGTCTAACATGAAAGTTATCGACGAGAGCGTTGTTGTGGCCGGATATCAAAGAGTGCTCAGGGCGCGGCTTTCAGACGCCAAATTTTTCTTTGATGAAGACAGAAAACACAAACTCGACGATTTCGCCGCGAAACTGTCGGGCGTGGTGTATCAAAAGAAGCTGGGCTCTGTGGGGGACAAGGTTGTCCGCATCGTCGGGCTGGCGGAATTTCTGGCTGGCGAGATCGACCCCGCCCTTGTCGACAAGGCCAAACGGGCGGCCCAGCTGTGCAAGGCCGATCTGGAATCGCTGATGGTATATGAATTTCCGGAGCTTCAGGGGGTTATGGGGAGGGAGTATGCGAAGCGCGAGGGAGAGCCACACGATGTTTGCGCCGCGATATATGAAAGCTATCTCCCCAGATGGTCGGGCGACGATCTGCCTTCAAGCGATCTTTCCGCCATCGTCAGCCTCGCCGACAAGATAGACACCATCACCGGAATTTTCGGCATAGGCCAAACACCGACCGGCGGGGCCGACCCCTTTGCGCTACGACGGCAAACCATCGGCGTTATCCAGATTCTGTTAGCGAGGGGATATCCCCTCTCTTTGGCAAGCGTAATCGATTTTTCCATCGGGCAGTTGGGCGACAGGATCGACACCAAAGAGACGAAGGGGAAGATACTGGAATTTTTCGCGGGAAGGCTTAAAAACATCTGGGCGTCTAACGACATCACCTATGACGTGGCGGAGGCGGTTTTATCTGCGGGGTTTGATAACCTGGCCGACGCGGACAAAAGGGTTTTGGCCATGTCCCAGCTAAAAAAGCAAAAATTTTTCGAGCCGCTGGCGGTCACCTTCAAACGGGTTGCCAACATCACAAAAGATCACACACCGGGCAAAGTGGATGAAAAACTTTTCACAGCCGACATTGAGACCAGGCTTCATAAAGAGACCAGGAACACGGCAAATGAAGTAACCCCTCTCATTGAGCGCAAAAGATATCTGGAAGCCCTTGAGGTGATCGCGAAACTTCGTCCAGCGGTCGATCAATTCTTCAACGACGTGTTGGTGATGGATGAGGATATGGGGATTCGCGAGAACCGCCTTAACCTTTTATCCGCCATATCGGGCCTGTTTTTAAAGATCGCCGATTTCTCCAGGATCGTTGTGGAGGATTCCAGATAAATTAGCCATCCTTATGATATAGAGTGACCGTTGGAGATGTAATGCATTCCAGTGACGCCTAAGGAATCGGCTTCAGGCAAAGAGGGTCACGCGAGGGCGCGTGACTCGCACAAAGAAGGATAGGAGTGTCATTCCGGCCCCCGAGCCGGAATCTCGAAATACTAAAACAAAGCGAGATGCCGGATCATGTCCGGCATGACAAGCTTTATCGTCGACACAACACTTCACATTCGTAATTCCCATACTTTCTTTATATATTATCTATTACAGATTTGATATGCCATTGTACGGCGTCCTTCAATATTTCAAAAGACTGAATGGGATTCCCCTCCCCCCAAAAAAATCCTTAATGCGTTATAATTATCTTGTCGAAAATGTTGGGTGGAAATCTATATTTTATTGAGGGGAGAGATTGTGGCCAAAAAGAAATATATCTACTTTTTCGGGCCGAAAGGGGCCGAAGGCTCGGCGGAGATGAAAAACCTGCTTGGTGGCAAAGGGGCCAACCTGGCGGAGATGTGCAACCTGAAAATCCCCGTCCCCTCAGGGTTCACGATCACAACCGGGGCATGCGTGGAGTTTTTCGATAACGGGCGCAAATGGCCCAGGGGGCTTGCCGGCGAGATAAAGAAAAACCTCAAAAAACTTGAGAAGGATATGGGGAAAAAGTTTGGCGACAGCTCTAATCCACTGCTCCTCTCGGTTCGTTCCGGCGCCCGCGCCAGCATGCCGGGAATGATGGACACCATATTAAACCTCGGCCTTAACGATAGCTCTGTCAACGGGCTGATAGCAAAGGGAGGGAAGGGACGGTTCGCCTGGGATTCCTATCGCCGGTTTATCACCATGTTCGGCGAGGTTGTCCTTTCAATCGATCGGCAAAAGTTCGAAGCGCTCCTTGGCAAACAAAAAGAGGCGATCGGCGCCCTGTCCGACACCGGCCTCGACGTGAAATCTTTCAAGGCGCTTGTTAACGATTATAAAAAGCTGATCAAAAGCGAAACCGGGAAACCATTCCCCCAGGACCCGATGGAACAGCTTCGCATGGCTCTTAACGCGGTGTTCAATTCGTGGAACACCCCCCGCGCAAAGGAATATCGCAGGCTGTATCACATCCCGGCAAGCTGGGGGACCGCTGTCAACGTGCAGGCGATGGTCTTTGGCAACATGGGGGACGATTCCGGCACAGGGGTCGCCTTCACGCGCGACCCGGCCACCGGGGAGAACCGGTTTTTCGGCGAGTTCCTTATCAACGCGCAAGGGGAGGACGTTGTGGCCGGCATCAGAACACCATTGTCGACAGATGTCATGGCCGAGAAGCTTCCCAAAGCCTGGGCCGACCTCGACAAAATATATAAAAAACTCGAGAAACATTATCGGGATATGCTCGATATAGAGTTCACGATAGAGAACAGCAAGCTCTATATGCTTCAAACCCGCGTGGGAAAGCGAACCGCGGAAGCGGCGATGAAAATCGCCGTCGACATGGTAAAGGAAAAGATGATCACAAAAGACGAAGCGATAAACCGCGTCCCACCCGATCAGCTCGATCAACTGTTGCATAAAACAATCGACCAGAAAGCAAAGCTTGAGGTGTTGACCATCGGCCTGCCGGCATCTCCTGGCGCCGGTGTGGGGCGGGTGGTCTTTTCTTCCGAGGAGGCGATAGCCCTGGCCGCCAGGGATGAGAAACTGATCCTCGTCCGCCAGGAGACAAGCCCGGAGGATATCGGCGGCATGAACGCCGCGCAGGGAATCCTGACGGCGACAGGGGGGATGACCTCCCACGCGGCGGTGGTGGCCAGAGGGATGGGAAAATGCTGTGTGGCGGGGGCGGACGAAATAAAAATTTCATACAGAAACCATCTTTTCATCGTCGGCTCCGTGGCGGTGCACAAAGGGGATTGGCTGACCCTCGATGGCTCCACCGGAAGGGTGATAGTTGGCAAGGCGCCTTTGGTGAAGCCCAAACTGTCCCAGGACTATAAAACGTTGATGGGCTGGGCCGATAAAAAACGAAAGCTGAAAGTTCGGGCCAACGCCGATACGCCCACCGATGCAAAGGTGGCGAGGGAACTGGGGGCGGAAGGAATCGGGCTGTGCCGCACGGAGCATATGTTTTTCGAGGGGGAGCGTATAGTCACCATGCGGGAAATGATCCTGGCCGACAATAACAAGGAAAGGGAAAGGGCGCTAAAAAAACTTCTGCCGATGCAACGCAAGGATTTCATCGGTATGTTTGAAGTGATGGAGGGAGCGCCGGTGACCATCCGTCTGCTCGACCCTCCGTTGCATGAGTTTTTGCCAAAAAGCGAAAAGGATTATGCCGTATTGGCTAATGAGCTTGGGGCGCTGGCCTTGACCCTTAAAGAGAGGGCGGAGGCGTTGCACGAATTCAACCCGATGCTGGGGCACAGGGGGTGCCGCCTTGGGATTACTTTCCCCGAAGTGTACGACATGCAGGTTCGGGCGATAATCGAGGCGGCGTGCCACCTTGTGAAACGTAAAAAGAAAGTGTCGCCCGAGATAATGATACCCCTAGTGTTCGGTGTGGAGGAGCTTGGCCATATTCGCAAAAGGGTGAAAATTGTGGCCGACGAGGTGATGAAAAAAATGAAAGTGAAGATTAAATATACCGTGGGGTCGATGATAGAGCTTCCGCGGGCCGCCGTCACCGCAGACAGGATCGCTATGAAGTCGGACTTTTTTTCTTTCGGCACCAACGATTTAACGCAAACGACCCTGGGCCTGTCGCGAGACGACGCGGGGCGTTTCCTTCCGCAATATCTGGCTAAAGGGATAGTTTCGCGAGACCCTTTTGTTGCGATAGACCAGGAGGGGGTGGGCGAGCTGGTTAAAATGGGCGTTCGCAAGGGGCGGTCGGTCAAGCCTAAGCTCAAGATAGGAATATGCGGGGAGCACGGGGGGGAGCCGTCATCGGTCGAGTTTTGCCACAACATCGGGCTTAACTATGTTTCATGTTCGCCCTACCGTGTGCCGATAGCCAGGCTTGCCGCGGCGCAGGCGGCGATAAACGCCAAAAAATGAATCTTCGCGAACGTGACGCTATGTGGATGGGCATGGCCATTAATCTCGCCAGAAAGGGAAAAGGAAGAACCGCGCCCAACCCTTGCGTGGGGGCCGTGATAGTTAAAAACGAAAAAATCATCGGCCAGGGGTGGCACAAAAAAGCGGGATGGCCCCATGCCGAGGTTGTGGCCCTTGGCTCCTGCAAAACTTCGCCGAAAGGAGCCACGCTATATGTGACACTGGAGCCCTGCAACCATCATGGTAAAACGGGGCCATGCGCAGTGGCCATTACAGGCGCCGGAATTAAAAAGGTGGTGATAGGCTCAAGGGACACATCGCCCAAAAAAGGGTCGAGGGGAATCGGGAGGCTGAGAAGGGGGGGGGTGAAGGTTCGCACAGGAGTTTTGAAAAAGGAGTGCGACAGTTTAATCACCGATTTCATAAAACATTCGTCCACCGGCATGCCACTGGTCACCTTGAAAACGGCGATCACCCTGGATGGTAAAATCTCCACCGAGACGGGGGATTCGAGATGGATAAGCTCGGAACTATCTCGCAGGCTTGTTCACCGGATGAGAAACGAAATGGATGCGGTGATGATCGGGGCCGGCACAGCGGTGGAGGACGACCCCATGCTTACCTGCCGGTTCGGGAGATCGCGGAGAGACCCGCTGAGGGTTATTGTGGATGGCGATCTTAAAATCCCCATAACTTCGAAAATCATCGGGAGCGCCAGGTCGGTCCCCACGTTGATAGCGACAACACGCAAAGCAAAAATATCCAGAATTGAAGAAACTAAAAAAAGAGGGGCGAACGTGATGGTGTCGCCTGGAGGAAGGGGAAAAGTTAACCTTGGGTGGCTGATGAGTGAGCTTGGGAAGCGAAATGTGATGAGCGTTCTGCTGGAGGGCGCCGGCGGGCTGGCCGGGAGCGCTGTCGATGCTGGTATTGTCGATCGTGTGATGTTTTTCATCGCGCCAAAAATCGTTGGTGGATCGCGCTCTGCTATCACTGGTTTTGCTGTAAAAAAAATGGCGGAGGCGCTGGAAGTGAAAAATGTCGTGATTAACCAGATCGGGCCCGATCTGCTGATAGAAGGCGATATAATAAAATGAGTTTTTTTATCGCCATACAGGACGCGAATCAGAGAGATTCCGGGTTATACGCTTATGGGGTGTGCGGGTTTGAAATGGGATATACAGGTGGTCAATAAAAAATGTTTACAGGAATAATTGAGGGAATCGGCGTTATAAGCGCCATCCGCCATGGCGGCGGGGATATCTCCATAGATGTCGATACCGGGGATGCGGTCATCGACCCGGCAATAGGAGAGAGCGTCGCCCTCGACGGAGTGTGCCTCACCGTGGTGAACGCGAAAGGCCCCATCCTTTCATTCGATATATCGGTGGAGACAATCGCCCGGAGCAATTTTAAAAAGGTGAAGGTGGGGACCAGGCTCAACCTCGAACGGGCCATGCGTATGGGCGACAGGTTGGGCGGGCACATGGTCTCCGGCCATGTTGATTGCCTGGGCCTCATTAAAAAGGCTCTCCCTTCCGGTGAAGGGTATGAAGTGGAGATTGAACTGCCGGAAGAGGGGATGAAATACGTAATCGAAAAGGGGTCGATCTCCATTTCCGGGATCAGCCTCACTGTGGCGAAAAAGCTTGCGACCGGGATAACCATCGCCGTTATCCCGCACACATGGGAGGTCACCAGTCTTGGAGGATTATCACCGGGATCGCCTGTTAATATCGAATATGATATGATAGGCAAATACGTTGAAAACTTTATTCAGGCGTTTAATACTTCTGGTGGCTCCATAACAAAAGAATTTCTTAAGGATAATGGATTCTGAAGATGTTCAAAGGTGATATATGACTAAAAAAGAAAAACGAAAATTTAATACCATGGACGAAACCATAGAGGCCTTGCAGGCGGGCAAGTTTATCATCCTGATAGACGATGAAGACCGTGAAAACGAGGGAGACCTTGTGATGGCGGCCCAGTTCGCCACACCCGGGGCGATAAACTTTATGGCGAAAGAGGCGCGGGGGCTTATCTGCCTTGCGCTCACTCCGGAGCGGTGCGACGAGCTCGATCTTCCATTGATGGTTACAAACAACACCTCCTCTTTTGGCACAGGGTTCACCGTGTCTATCGAAGCGAAAGAAGGGGTGACCACCGGGATATCGGCCGCCGACAGATGCACCACGATCAGAACGGCGATCAACCCCGATATGACCGCGGGCGACCTGGCCAGGCCGGGGCATGTGTTCCCGTTACGCTCGCGCAAGGGGGGGACCCTCGTTCGCGTCGGGCAGACGGAGGGGTCTGTGGATCTGTGCAAAATAGCGGGGCTCGAACCCTCTGCGGTGATATGCGAGATCATGAACGAAGACGGTTCAATGAGCCGGGTTCCCCAGCTAAAGCAATTCGCCAAACTCCATGATCTGAAGATCATCACCGTCAAGGATGTGGTGGAGCACAGGATGCAAAACGAGCTTTTTATATCACGCGCCGCCGAAACGGTTATGCCGACACGGTATGGAGCGTTCAAGGCGGTTGTGTATCAAAACTCGATTAACGAAGAAATATTCATGGCCCTTTACATGGGTGATATAGAAAAAGATGAGCCGTGCCTTGTGCGTGTTCATTCGCAATGTTTGACGGGAGACGTGTTTGGGAGCGAGCGATGCGATTGCGGCGAACAGCTGGACATGTCTATGAAGCTTATCGCCGAAGAGGGGCGCGGGGTGTTGCTTTATCTGTTCCAGGAGGGGCGCGGCATCGGGCTGGTGAACAAACTGAAAGCCTATTCATTGCAGGATGAGGGGGAGGATACGGTTGAAGCGAACAAAACCCTGGGATTCAAGGCGGATCTTCGCGATTACGGGCTGGGCGCCCAGGCCCTGCGCGACCTTGGACTGCACAGGATCAAGCTCATCACCAACAACCCGCGGAAGATAGTCGGCCTGGATGGATATGGACTGCACATTGTGGAGCGTGTTCCTGTGGAATGCGAGCCCAAGGATAGCAACCTGCGTTACCTGAAGGTGAAGCAGGAGAAGCTTGGGCATTTTATCCATGTCAAGAAAAAAACCAGTAAATAACAGGAAGAGAAATGGTAAACACAATCGAAGGTTCGCTCGATGGGTCGGGCGCTAAAATCGGCATAGTGGTTAGCCGGTTCAACGATTTTATAACGGAAAAGCTTTTAAGCGGCGCGATCGATTGCCTCACGCGGCATGGAGTCGACGATGGGGATATCACTGTGGCCAGGGTTCCGGGCGCATTTGAAATACCCCTTGCGGCCCTTAAAATGGCGCGGTCGGGCAAGTATGACGCAGTGATCACCCTCGGTTGCGTGATCCGTGGGGCCACGCCTCATTTTAATTATGTTTCGTCGGAGGTTTCCAAAGGAACGGCGCAGGCGATGATGGAGACAGGGACGCCGATATCGTTTGGTGTGCTCACCACAGACACAATTGAACAGGCCATCGAACGGGCCGGGACAAAATCGGGCAACAAAGGGTGGGATGCGGCGACTGGCGCCATCGAGATGGTGAATCTGGCCAGGCAACTTTGATGAAAATGTATTTTTTATGATGCCGGAGCGGGAATAACAGTTTTTTCTATCTGCGCTGTAAGGCGTGATCCTGAAATATCAGAATACAGGATATAAGAGGCTTTTCTCAATCTTGCGCCAACGATCTTCCCCTTCTATGTTATAACTGTCCTCTTTATCTATAAACCAAAGGTCATTTTTCATGGGCTCTCGTCACCGTTCCCGTGAGGCTGCGCTGAAGATACTTTATCAAGCCGATCTTTTAAGCGAAGACGATATCGGCCAGATTGCGGGAGATCTTTGGAAAGAGAGGGGCTCGCCCAACGCCGACCGCGCTTTCACCGATGAACTTGTGAAAGGGGTTATGGGGCGCCGCGAGGAGATAGACGCGAAGCTGGGGGCCGCCATGGAGAACTGGGAGCCTGCGCGCCTGGGATATATGGAGCGGGCGATCCTGCGTATTGGGGGGTATGAGCTTCTGTTCTGTTCCGACGCTCCCGATAATGTGGTGATAGACGAGGCTATAGAACTGGCCAAATCTTATTGCGATCCAAAATCGGAAGGATTTATAAACGGCGTGCTCGACCGGATGATGAAGGATAAAGATTTATAGGAAAGATCATCCCACCGCGCTCTCATACCCCTTGGGATATTGCGAACCGTTTATAATTATCACATTTAATCGTTGCCTGAAAGCGACGCGTAACGGTACCCTAGAGGCATAAAACTGGAAATCGGATAATTATCAGATGCGCTACGCTTTTATATCGGATGTTCATTCCAATCTGGAGGCGCTCAGCGCCACCCTTGAAGATATAGGGGGCCACAATCCGGACAAAATCCTTTTTTTAGGCGACGCCGTGGGATATGGCCCCAACCCGAACGAATGCGTGGAGATCCTTGCTAAAAAGTCAGACCTCTTCCTGGGGGGCAACCACGACTGGGCGGCCGTTGGAAAGACCGAAGCCGACTATTTCAACCCCTTTGCGCGCGAAGCGGTCGACTGGACAGCAAAGGCTCTTGATAAAAGCTCCAAAGACACATTGTCGATGACCGTCGCCGACACTGTTTACGATGGCATACATGTGGCCCATTCAACGCCGATGGAGCCTGAGGATTGGCGGTATATACTGTCGAGCAAGGAAGCGATTGATAATTATGATTATATTAAATCAAATGTTTGTTTTGTGGGACATTCGCACCAGCCCCTGATAATAGAATATAATGACGCAAATGATTTTAGCGTCTATCGGGAAGCGGGCATGGCTCTCGACCCCGGGAAAAAATATATTGTAAACATCGGGTCGGTCGGCCAGCCGAGGGACGCCATCCCCGATTCGTGCTGGGTATTATACGATTTGGCAAATAACATGGTTATGTATCATCGCGTCCCTTATGATATCAGGGCGGCGCAGGAAAAAATGGCGCTGGCCGGGTTGCCGAAATATTTAATCGAAAGGCTCTCTTTAGGGCGATGATAAAACACAGATAATGGCCAGAATTCAACCACAGGCTTTCACCAAATCCTTATCGCAACAGAAGTTTCAAAAGAAGCCCTTATATCTTCTGTACGGGTCGGAGCCTAAACGTGTGCTGGACGCCTCCAGGCTTTTATATGAAAAGCTTCGGGATATTGCAGGGGCCGATAATTGTTTTCATTATACAAGCGCGGGCCCTGGCGCCGATGATATATCCATTGCGGAGGTGATATCACAACTAAACACCATCTCCATGTTTGGCGCTGGCAAGGTTGTGTTTTTAGGGCCGATGAAAAAACCGCTAAAAGAGGGAATGAAGGAACTGGCCGAATATGCCAGCGCCTATAACCCCGATTCCACCTTCATAATCGCCATTATTATGGATGCTAAAGGGCTTAACGATTTCGAAAAGTCGCCCCTTGCCAAAGCAGTGACCACGGCGGGCGCGGCGGGCGCGGCGGTCAGATTTGCCAGGATGAATAGTAACGAGGTGAAAAAATGGGTAAAAGAGTGGATAAACCTCAAAGGATTGTCGATAAGCGATGCGGCGGCGGAAAGGCTGGTGGCGCTGGGCGATACAAACCTCACACTGCTTGGCGGCGAGTTGGAAAAGCTTTATTCGTATGTTGGGGAGGATAAAGAGATCACCCGGCAAACGGTGGAGGAGGTGGTGGCGGACCATAGGGAGAGCATGGTGTGGGATTTCACCGATGCGATTGCAAGGCGCGATTTCTCCGGGGCGGTCACCTTGCTCGACAGCCTGCTGGAAAATAATCAACCTCTGCAAATGATATTAAAAATGCTGACCGGGGAGATAATCCGGCTGGCCGCCGCAAAAGGATATAAAAACCGGGGAGAGTCGTTCGAGGCGTTCGCCGCCGGAATGGGGGGCTCTTTGTTCCCGTTAAGAAAAGCGTGGGCAAACGCAAACGGCTGGAAGGAAGGCGATTTTGTCAAGGCTTTGAGGGGCGTGCTGAAAGCTTATATGGACAACATGGTGACCGGAGCCTCGGCCCGGACCACACTGAACACCCTTGCCACCGGTCTTCCCATCAAGCCTGTCTTGCATCGCCAGGGAGAGAGTTGACACTCCCCCCGAACGGGTGGAATTGTGACAAAGAAAAAGAGGTTCAAGACAGATTTAACATAGGTTTAGGGCTGCTGGCGCGAAACGCCTGCCTGTAACAATCAAAAAAACAGGGCCAAACCTGGCTTTTCCGCGGTAAAGCGCCTCGATCCACCAGGCTGTTAGCCTAGTTTGCTAACCTGCGATGCAAGGCTGGAGACCCTGTTGGCGGCGTTATTTCTGTGGATTACACCTTTGGAAGCGGCTGTATCGAGATTTTTGGTCACTTCTTTCAATCCTTTTATCGCCTCTTCCTTATTACCGGTGGCGATCACTTCGCGAAGCTTTTTGACAGCTGTGCGGGCCGATGACCGGGCGACTGTGTTACGGCTGTTTCGTTTTACATTCTGCCGTTCTCTTTTTACGGCCGATTTATGACTGGGCACTTTTTATAATTCTCCTTGGGTAGCAAAAATAAAGAGAAAATTATCGTCATTTGGGGTGTATAAGTCAACTAAAGTTTTTTACACTGTTTTTTACCGGTGATTCGTGTGGCGCTGATCGGGGGTTTATAATAGCTTTATATCTCGCAACAATTCAGGGAGCATAATATTTTGCGCAAGAGAAATTGGCCGGCGTTATGAGCCTCTCCTTCAGATGGCGTATCACAATTTTGTCGATTTTTTCCCTGGCGATCATTTTGCGCCTTATCCATTTTGCCCAGAGCCAGGGAAACCCGCTCCTGTACAGCCCTGTTCTCGATGAGGTCTATTACATAAATCTGGGAAAAATTATTTCAAGCGGTTTTCTTCTGGGCGAGGATAAAGCTTTTTTTATGGATCCGCTATATGGCTATTTCCTCGGGACAGTTTTCTATATATTTGGGGATAACCTGACTGTTGTGCGCCTCCTGCAGATAGTTATCGATTCATTCAACACGATTCTGATTTTCGCCATAGGGGCCAGGTTATGGTCAAAGGGCGCTGGGGCTATCGCCGCGTTTCTTTATGCTATATACAAAGTATCCTTTTTTTACACGTTATTGATTCTCAAAACCACGCTAACAGTCCACTTCACCCTGTTATTTATGCTGGCGCTGATTTTTGTGGCGGGTTCCAGGCGATATTACGCATGGATCGGGTTGGGGGCTTTTGTGGCTTTGTTAACCTATCTCAGGGCCAACCTTCTCCTGTTTGCGCCTCTTGCGTTTATTTTTTACTGGTTCATCGAAAAGCCGGATATCAAGTCGCTTGGAAAACATTTTGCATTGTTTATGCTGGGCCTGATGACGCTTCTTTCCGCCGGGGCCTATCGCAACTATGTCGTAAGCCAGGAGATAGCATTTCTGAACACCCAGGGGGGACGGCTTCTTTATATAAGCAATAACCGGGAGAACCTGACAGGGAGATATAATGTCCCCTCGTTCTCGCGCCCCAACCCTGTCGATTCCGAAAAAGATTTTCACATAGAGGCGGAAAAAAGATCCGGACACAGACTCACACAAAAAGAGGCCTCCAGTTTCTGGACCGGGGAAGTGGCCAGGTTTATTTTAAGCGATCCTGGCGCGATACCGGTCCTGATGTTCAACAAATTAAAAAACACCATCGGTAATTACGAAATTCCAACAAACCACTCCTTCTCGCTTTCATCCTCCTTTTCCGCGATATTAAGGGCGCCATTACCCACCTTTGCGTTCGCCTTCGCCTTTGGCTCCATCGGTCTGTGGATCGGGATGAACCGCAAGAGGGAGCTTGCGTGGGCTTTTGTTCCAATAGCCATGACATTGATAACCATATTGGTTTTCTATTCGTCTTCCCGGTTAAGGCTTCCCATGGCGCCGTTTCTTTTGATCGGCGCAGGGATAGGGGTGGAGGCGCTATACGGATGGATACTCTCCAGGGATATTTCAAGGGGGGCTATATTTATTGTGGCGGCGGCGCTCTTGTTTGCATGCTCAATTATTGTTCCGGCGCCGGCAAGCGGCGGGCAGGATCAGTTTTTCCTGGCGAAGGCATATTGGAAAACCGGCGACCTGCCCAACGCGCGCGGGGTCGCCCTGTCTGCGTCACAAAAACACCCCGAGCAGGCGAAGTTTTATAATCTGCTTGGGATGATCGATCTTTCGGCCAACATGCCTAAGGGCGCCGCGCGGCGGTTTATGCAGGCCATTAAAGTAGAGCCGAAAATGCTGGACGCCTATCACAACCTTGGGCTTGCTTATCTTTCGATGAGTATGCCGGAAGAGGCGGTAAAATCGCTTCAACGTGCGATCGACCTGGGAAAGCGACCGGAAAGCCTGTATGCCATTGCGATAGCCTATGAAAAAACGGGCCGGGCGGAGCTTGCAAAGAAAAGTTACATGGAGGTTCTTGCAATAGCGCCGCGAAATAGCCCCTTGAGGGCAAAAGCATATGAAAAGCTGGGAAAGCTGAGAGATAGCCGTTAACCCGCTCCGGCACAATTACTTTAAACATACCACCGGTTATCTTATTATGAAGTCATTAAAAAACGGAATTCGTTTCGAATGTCAAAAATCGGGTGAATGTTGCAGGTCGAGAGGCATATATGTCTACGTATATTTATCTTTGCGCGACCGCCGCAGGATCGCCAGGCGTCTTGATATGCCTACAAGAGAATTCACCAGGCAATATACCGAAAAGACAGACGACGCTTTCCATCTGAAGCATGCCGACCAGGATTGCCTCTTCCTGAAACGTAATCGATGCTCAATACACGATGCCCGTCCCATGCAATGCGAGACATGGCCATTCTGGGTGGAGAACCTGAAGGGGGACATCTGGAATAGTGAAATTGCAAAAAACTGTGAAGGTGTTGGAAAAGGGAGGCTGTATTCCGCGGATGAAATAAAAAAAATAGCTAAAAAGCAGGATCGGCATTTGTATTGAATAAAATAAATTCCCGGGTCTATTCCTCGCTCCATGTTTTCATTTCAACGTCCCGGTTAATCTCCATAATCCCGGGGTCGACGTCGGCAAGGCGCGTGGCTTCCTTTGCGTCGAAAGGCTTTTTCTCTTCGGCCAGCCTCTTGTAAACGGATATTAAAAGCCTGAGGTCCTCCCCGGTATCGAGGGTAAAACGATAATTTCTCCCATCAAGATAATCGGGAGGCTTAACATCGATCACCCGGAACCGGCCACGGTTTTCGTAAATATATGGGGTCACATGTTCGCGATACGGCTTTTGGGTGGCATTCTCCCACGCGATTCGAAGCGCGGCGCAAGAAACTATTTCGGCCGCAGACCCTATAGGGACTGCGCCAGATACGGTTGTGTGGTCGGCCTTGTTTTTTAAATGCTCGGCGATCATATGATCGAGGGCGCCAACGTCCAGGAGCGGGTTATCCCCCGTCGCTCTTACTATGGCGAAAGCCGGGAATTTTTTTAGCGTTTCAATAAACCTCCCCAGCACATCATCCCGGGAGCCGCGAAAGATGGATATACCCTCATGGCACGCATATTTTTCCACCCGGTCGTCCTCCTTGCCGGTGGTTGTGGCGATTACTATTCTATCGACCATCCGGGAGGCCTTGAGCCGGGCGACGACCCAGCCCAGCGCCGATTTATCGCCTATGGATTTAAAAATTTTACCCGGCAGACGGGTGGAGCCGCAACGGGCCTGCAGTATCGCCTGAACCTTCACATCGCCAATGGAAGAATTTGTCATATACAGGGAACCTCTAAAAATTCAATTTCCACTACAAGGGATTGCAATGGCCTCATGCCACGTTGATGGCCCAAAATTGCCTTGCCTGAAATCATTTCACCACCTTTCGCAACGAAAGCCATTTATAGAGGCTCCCTGAAATAATAGTGTATTTAATGCGCAAACCAAACCAGCGACTTGCGCACCAATCGCTTGTTGATATATTATTTGTAATTATACCTTTATATACGTAATTGAAAGAGATACAAAATGAGCGGCATACGAGTTTATGAAGCGGCCAGAAAACTGAACATGGAAACCTCGAAGCTGATGAAGCTTCTGGGCCAGAAAGGGGTCAAGATCAAAAGCCCCATATCCTATGTGACCCAGGCCCAGCTCGATAAAGCTTTGGAAGCTCCAAAAGGTGTGAGATCGATCAAACAAACCGCCAAAAAGAAGCCCAAAGCGAAAACAGCCAAGAAAGGGACAAAGCTTTCCCTGGTGACAACCACCCTCCCCAAAAAGCTGGATGAAAGCGACGCCGAGGTGATACCGATAGCTCGCGCTTCGAAAGAAAAAAAGGAAGCTCCCGCCATAAAAGAAAAAGTTGAAGAGGCGAAAACGGATGTGAAGCCGGATGAAGCGAAACCGGAAAAGGCTCCCCCAAAGCAGAAGGTTAAAGAAAAGGAAAAAACAGGATCCGGCGTCCTTGCATATCTTGCGCTGGGCCTTGCCACCGCCGCAATGATCGCCGTTTTACTGCTGAACTCGGAAGTGACCAATAAAGCGGCTGTTATCGACAAGGCCGCCGCATCCGCCAACGCCGTTACCGGAAAATTGGCGACCCTTGAAGATACCGTGCGGCTGAATAAAAACATGATACTGAAAAACCAGAGCGAGCTTAAAGATGTTTCCGGTAATGTCGGTTCCATGAAAGTGTCCCAGGCCAGGCTTGATATTATGAAGCGGTCGGCGGCGCTAAAAGAGCTCTCTTCATCTTTACCGGGCGACCTGGCTCCACGCATCGAAAGGCTCTCCCAGTCGTTACGCGCTTTGGGCTCTTCGCTATAGGCTGTGCGCCGGCCAAGCGAAAGGAAACCGGGTGAACACCTGGCCTGGGCCCATGGTCACAGGTTAAGGTGATCCTTCTGGTAGGGTTCAATGAGCTGGGGATAGTAAAGGGTGTGGCCAAGAATTATAAAATCGAGCAAAGAATATATTTCCTCTGTCGGGATTGGCCCGTTCTCGTCTATAACATCCGGAAATCTTGATGATATCAAACTGACCACGGCATGATCTTTAAGCTTTTCGTAAAACGCTCTGGCCACCTGGTTCCTTGTCAATTTGCCGGAACGATAGTATTCGTCAAAAATGCCGTTTTCAAAATCAGTGACAAGCACCCGGGCCTTCACCTCTTTTATTTTCTTGCCAAGAAAAGCCTCCAGCATTGCGGACTGTGGATCGTCCTTAAGCGTTTCAGGCAATCGCTCCAGGGCAAATCTTTTACAGGCTTCGCCCCCCACTTTGTCGAGTTCAGCGCATATCCTGTTTGAAAAGCCTTCTATCATAATATCTGTGCCAGGAGCCGCCTCTCTTATGTTCGCGTATTCTCTCACAACTTTTTTTAAATCTTTCAGGTCGTCGGTCGCCTCTATTAAGCCTTCAAGGCATGTTGTCCAATCGCCCGACCCGAAACACTTCTGGTAATCTTTGGAGCAGGTCTCCACCACCTGGCTTTTGATGTTTTTACCCTGGCTTTCTTTTCGAATGAGAGTCTCCACACTGAGAAAAGAGCGGCTCGCGCTGAAAGAAAGAGAGGTGGAATCGTTCACCGGCATAATTTCATCCTCGATGTTTTCAAAGTGTTTGGCATATGCCAGGGCCACATCCACCCGCTCGACCAGATCCCGAATGTAATCGAAATCGCGCATAGACACGATCTTGCCATCGTACTCATCGCCAATCAGCGCCTCAAGTTCAATCACTTCATTCATAAAAGGGGGCTTTTCAAAAATGGGGCAATCCACAAGCTTTTTAGTCATCTCTTCGTGCCGCAAAACACCAAAACGTATCCTTAAAACACCAAGCCTTGCAAAGCTCCACAATAAATGGGGGAAAGTGGCCTTCGATTGCTCAAAATGAAGGCGTAACGTTTTTACCGGAAGGATAAGGCCGGCCGATCTTGTGTCGGAAACAACGTTGGCCGTCCTTGGAAGGGATGAAAACACACCCACTTCGCCCAAAACGGCGGGAGCGTATATTTTTTCTATCGGAACGACCACCGTTTTACCCAGGATTTTAACAGGTTTTTGAATCGAGCATCTCCCCGCCAGAAGAACGACCAGCGCCTTGGAATCGACTTCACCAGCCCTCATCAATGTTTCGTTTCTTTTGAAAGTTTGCCAGTCAAAAGTGGCGAACCGGGCCACCTCTTTTTTGGTGAAATAGTGGAACTCGGGCATACGGGCGATCATGTTTATAACATGTTCTTTTTCATTTCTTTTGGGCGGAAATTCCAGTTCCGACATTTTTTTAACCCGCGCTCAATTAATAAAATTGAGGCCTTTACACAGAATGTTGATTTTGCCTTAAAACATTCGTGACCAACTACAGGTCATTGGTCCGCAGATACTGCGCCGCACCTGGCATTATATCGTTTATTCAGTCGTTTTCGGCCCCTGTTATGTAGGAAAAGTGAATTTTTTTCCTCAACCGGAGGAATTCGGACATAGAATCTATAAAAGCTGTAAAATCATCGTGAGGGAGATGGGTTAGAATTTTTTCGAATTCCGTTTCGCCCCCTCCGTTCCAGATGTCCCAGGCGATTCGCACCAGTATATCGGCCGGTTCGTCGAGATCGAGCTTTTCCGGGGTGGCGCCAATATTAAACTGGCCATCTTCGGTTATCAGTTTATCGAGTAGAAATGGGTGGTTCCTCAGCGCTGTACGGATTGCGGCTGTTCGCATTTCATGATTTATTCTTGTAAGGTCGCTCACTTATAAGCCTTTCTTTTTACTTGGTTTATGATCCATATTGGAGCGGATAGGCGGCCAGCGGCAATCTAGTTAAGCCCACACGCGCCTGATCGGCATCCCGGCAGGTTGGGGGTGTCGCATTGGCCCGAGGTATCGCACCTTGGCGGGGCTGAAAGATGGGAGGCCACAGATGGTGAAAAAATGGACAGCTCTTTTACCACTTTGCCGCTTGCGCAATCGGGGCAAGAGGGGCTATCGGATTTGGCTGATGACCTGACCAGCGCCTCAAAAAAATGGCCACATTTGGCGCAAGTATATTCGTATATAGGCATACTCATTAAACTCCAATTACTACGTTTTCTCCATTATATTGAAAAAACGTTGCGCTTTCAAACCATGATGGTAATATTATTCCTTTTGAAAATTGTGATACATGCATTTTGAACGGAGTTACTAAATGACGAAGACCACTGAAGAGCGGGTGTCAAAAGCTGGCGAAACGCTGAAATCGCTCAAATCTAAGGATGAGGAAGCCTCTGCCGAGGATATTCGCAAAGCAAGGAAAAAAGTAAAAAGGGCTCAGCGTCGCCTTAGAAGCGAGAAGGTCGCCAGCGCTAAAAAAGATGACTATAAAGCCCGTCATGGAAAAAATATAGAAAAAGCTAAGGAAAAAGCGGCTAAAAGAAAAGAAGCCCAGGAATCGGCCTTGACGAAAGCGGCCGAGAAACAGGCCGAGGCGAACGCCAGGGCGAAAGCCAAGGAAGAAGCGGCCCAGGCGGAAGATGCCGGCGAAAATACGGCCAAGGAAGAAGCGGCGGAAAAATAGCCTGTATGAAAGTTGAACGATTCGGCCCGGATAAAACCGCATTTAGATAAACTTCTTGAAAGGTTCGATAAATCGCACCTCGAGCCAGACCCTCTGGCCGCGGCCAAGGGGATATCGCCCCCTGCCGATATTGAAGTTGCGCTCCTCATAGCCGCTCTTTTCGCATATGGCCGCGCGGAGCTGATCCAGCGAAACGTGGCCAACATCCTCCTGCATATGGGGCCGTCACCCTCTGAATTTTGCGATTCCTTCATCCGGTCGGCCCACCCGGGGTGGATGAAAGGTTTTAAATACCGGTTCAACAAAAGGGAGGATCTTACAGCCCTTGTAAAGGCTATAGGAGTGGCCAGGGAGCGCCATGGCTCCATAAAAAATCTCTTTCTGATGCATGACAACCCAAAAGCGGAAACGATCCTTCCGGGGCTTGCCGGAATGGCAGGGGCATTACGCAAATATTCCGGCAAGCGAAACAGCGGCATAAAATACCTCATTTCAGACCCGGCTTCCGGAGGCGCAAGCAAGCGGTGGAACCTCTTTTTGAGATGGATGATTCGCAAGGATGAGGTTGACCCCGGCCCGTGGCATGGAACCGTGTCGACTTCCCGGCTCGTAATCCCGCTCGACACCCACGTCGCCCGTATCGCAAGGCTATTGGGCATGCTGGAGCGAAAATCGAACGACTGGAAGGCGGCCCTCGCCCTTACCCGGTTTTTAAGGGAGCTGGACGCCGAAGACCCCGTAAAATATGACTTTGCAATATGCTCGTATGGGAAACTGGGCTATTGCGTCCGAAAGATAGACCCCGAAAAATGTGGCGAATGCGATATGGAGGCTATCTGTTCACAGCGGATCGATTGAATCGGTGAAATCTCCGATAGTTGCTTTCATATCAGAAGCCCTTGTATTTTTCGATACAAATAGCTGTTTTTCCCTTTGACTTGCTGGAGCATTGCTGTATAATCAGCCTACTTTAGACTTAGTCTAAAGTAGACAACGGTTCTTTAGGTAAAAAATGGAGGAAACCACAATGACAATTCAGGTGCAATCGCCCGCCCCCGATTTCAAGGCGACGGCAGTAATGCCGGACAAACAGTTTAAAGAGATCAGCCTGGCCGATTATAAAGGTAAATGGCTGGTTTTATTCTTTTATCCGCTCGACTACACCTTCGTCTGCCCGACGGAGATAACCGCTTTTTCGGACAGGATCGACGATTTCAAAAAGCTGGGCGCCGAAGTGGTGGGATGCTCGGTCGATAGCCACTTTACTCATCTGTCCTGGGTAAACACCCCGCGCAACAAGGGTGGCCTGGGCGATCTGACCTATCCACTATTGGCCGACCTTACAAAACAGGTGGGTGACGACTATGGCGTATTACTACCCGGTGGCATAACACTGCGTGGCCTTTTCATCATCGATCCGGAAGGAACCCTGTGCTACCAGGTTGTGCACGACCTTGGGATCGGCAGGAATGTGGACGAAACCTTGCGAGTTCTGGCCGCTATCCAGAGCGTCGCCGAAACCGGCGAAGTCTGCCCGGCGGACTGGACCCCGGGGGCCGACACCATGAAACCAGACCCGACAGGCTCCCAGGAATATTTTAAATCGCACGGTTAATAAGCGTTAAATAAAATTTGGGGCGATCCGTTGTGATGCGGGTCGCCTTTATTTTGCAGTTAGAAAAACGCTGTTACATTGTTAAGGGTGATGAATTCGATGCACAGAAAACAAAGCCGCCCATGGGGCGCGCACATGTCTATCGCCGGAGGTGTGTCAAAAGCTGTCACTCGCGGGAGCGACGTTGGCGCAAGGGCTATCCAGATATTTACAAAAAACAATAACCGGTGGGAGGGGAAACCGCTCTCCGCTGATGAGATTGAAAAATTTAATGACAATATCGATAGGCTCAACGTAAAAGCGCACGCTTCGCACGACTGCTATTTAATCAACCTCGCCTCGCCCGATAAAGAACTGATAAAAAAATCACGCACAGCGTTCCTGGACGAAATCGACAGGGCCGATGCCCTCGGCATTCCGTGCCTCGTGTTTCATCCAGGATCGCATATGGGCAAAGGGGCCAGCGAAGGACTAAAGCGGGTGGCCGATTCCATCGATTTCTGCGTGAACAAAAGGCCAGAAATAAAGACCACTTTAACCATAGAGACCACCGCCGGACAGGGAACCGGCCTGGGGCACAGATTCGAGGAGATAGCATCGATTATCGATAACGTACAGAGGCCAGAGCTTATGGGCGTCTGCGTAGACACGTGCCACATCTTCGCCGCGGGATACGAGATAAACACCGCCAAAGGGTATAAAGAAACCTTTGAAGAGTTCGATGAGACTATCGGCCTTGGCAGGCTAAAGATGTTTCACGTTAACGATTCCAAAAAAGAACTGGGATCCAGGGTCGACAGGCACGAGCATATTGGCAAAGGATTTATTGGCGCAAAAGGATTCAGGTTCCTTGTAAACGATAAACGATTTACCAAAACTCCGATGATTCTGGAAACTCCCAAAGGCGCCGATGGGGCGGAAGACATTGTTAATCTTGAATTTCTCAATTCATTGATAAATTAAAAGGGGGCGCATGTCGATCTGTTTTGTCACGGCTCGATACCACGCATTGCGCCAGACATTGTCTTTGACTTCCACAGGCTATATGCTAGAATCTAGCCATAGAGTTAAGATTGTAATTTATTAAGGAGGCTCTTGCCATGCCCGACGAAAAAGACCGCGAAAAAGAAATGGAAACTCTTTCCAGGGCTATTGTTGAAGCAATTGTAAAATCCCGTAGCGTTCGCAAGGCCATAAGCAAACTTTCCAACAAAGAAGATCTTTTTTCCGGTTCCTTGATGGTGCTTATGCTAAAGCTCCAGAGCCTTGCCGATTCCACAAATAAGGACGACGAGGGCGCCTTTGTTGATGACGCTGAACATGGGGCTGTTATTGAAGACGAAATCAGCCTCCTGGCCAAAAATAAACCGATCAATTCTGACATCTATGACGAGGGCAAAAAGTTGACACCCAACGAGGCCGCCTTCAGAAAGTTTTTATCCGATAATTTCGATCAACAAAAGTGGCTTAAGCGTCACGGGCTGAATCTATAGCATTCAGAAGGCTCCATGGCGCCGATAAAATTGTGGCGGGCGCTCCTCCACCCGGTCTGTGTTATCTTTTTTGCCTCCATTTGCCACGCTAGCGATATGACCTTAAGCGATATCGACAACTCCAGAAAAATCATGATAGAGCGCCAGCTTAAAGGGCGCAATATTGTTGATCCCGCCGTGTTAAAGGCTATGGAATCGGTTCCAAGGGAAAAGTTTGTAAGCCAGTCGATGGTCACAAGGGCATATAACGATTCGCCGCTACCCATAGGGGAGGGGCAAACAATCAGCCAGCCATACATTGTGGCGCTAATGACCCAGCTTTTGAAGCTTGAAAAGAGCGACAAGGTTTTGGAAGTGGGGACAGGGTCAGGATATCAGGCGGCGGTTCTCGCCGAGATCGCTGGCTACGTGTATACCATAGAGATAGTGAAGCCCCTTGCCGAGGGCGCCAGATCGCTCCTCAACGAGTTAAAATATGAAAACATAGTTGTGAGCCAAGGCGATGGTTATAAAGGGTGGATGGAACACTCCCCTTTCGATAAAATAATCGTGACCGCCGCCGCGGGCGTGGTTCCCGCGCCACTGGAGGACCAGCTAAAAGAGGGTGGACGCCTTGTGATGCCCGTGGGTGGGGCCGGTTATCAGAAGCTTTTACTTGGCGTCAAGGAAAACGGCGTAATGAAATATGAAACTGTAACATCCGTCCGCTTTGTGCCGATGACCGGCATGGTGGAGAGTAAATAACGTCTATCCGGCGCAGGATTATATGGCAAAGAAACACATATGTATTCATGGTCATTTTTATCAGCCACCCAGGGAGAACCCGTGGCTTGAAGAGATAGAAATCCAGGATTCCGCATATCCTTTTCACGACTGGAACGAGAAAATAGCGAGGGAGTGTTACGCCCCCAACACCGCATCGCGTTCGCTTTCCGCCAAGGGGCGAATAAAAAAGATAGTAAACAACTTCGAAAAGATAAGCTTCAACATCGGTCCCACGCTTTTTTCCTGGCTAAAACAATATGACCATGTCACGTATAATAAAATCATCGAAGCCGATAAAAAAAGTGTGATCAGCCACAAAGGGCACGGTTCCGCCATTGCCCAGGCCTATAATCACATGATAATGCCTCTCGCCTCCGACAGGGACAAGCGGACACAGATATTGTGGGGAATCGCCGATTTCATCCACCACTTTGGCAGAAAGCCGGAAGGGTTGTGGCTACCCGAAACCGCCGTCGATAAAAAGACTCTCGCCATCATGCGCGACTCGGGAATAAAGTTTACAATCCTTTCGCAGGGGCAGGCGCGCGCCGCGCGAAAGACAGGGGAGGGGGAATGGCATGACCTGACTGAAAGCATAGACCCCACCCGCGCATACAGCCAGCCGATCGAAGGGGGCGACCCTGTGGCCATATTTATATACGACGGCCCGATAAGCCAGGCGATGGCCTTTGAAGGTTTACTGAAAGACGGGGCGAGATATGCTGAAAGACTCAGGAGCGGTTTTTCGGATAAAAGGGACTGGGACCAGATATTAAATACAGCCACCGATGGGGAAACCTTTGGGCATCACCACCGCTTCGGTGAAATGGCCCTGACTTTCGCGTTGACTCATTTCGAATCAGAAGAGGATGTGACACTTACAAACTACGGCGAGTACCTAGCCAGCCATCCACCCGAAATGGAGATAGATATTCTCGATAACTCCGCATGGTCGTGCGCTCACGGCGTAGAGCGATGGAGGAGCGATTGCGGATGCAAAGTGGGCGCAAACGAGGATTGGAACCAGAAATGGCGAACGCCCCTTCGCGACGCGCTCGACTATTTAAAAAATGTGATCGATAAAGTGTTTGAAACCCGGGGGAGCGAGTTATTTAAGGACCCGTGGAAAGCCAGGGACGAATATATAGAAGTCATCCTCGAAAGGGATCGCGCCATAAAGTTCCTTGACCGCCACCAACGAGGGGAGCTTTCCAAAAAGGAAAAGATACAGGCGATGAGCCTTCTGGAGGCGGAGCGAAACGGAATGCTGATGTACACGTCGTGCGGATGGTTTTTTGACGATGTGTCGGGCATAGAGACTGTGCAGATAATGCGTTATGCGGCCAGGGCCATACAGCTTTTGGGCCAGGTTTCAAACGTCGACCCGGAGCCTGAATTTATAAAAATACTTACCAGAGCTAAAAGCAACATAAAAAAAGAGGGCAACGGCGGGAAACTGTATAAAAATGAGGTGTTAAAAGAAAAGGCAAGCCTGACGCAGATAATGGCGAACTATATAATCACCCATGCGGTCAACCTCGAGGAGGCGTTCGGGAAAGGCGCATCTTTCACATTGAGCGAAACCGGAAGCAGAAGCGAAGAATATGGCGATACTTCAATAGCCATCTCTTGCGTGAACATAAAATCGCTAATTACCCTGGAAGAGGAATCAAGGCTTGCGGCCATACTGCGCCTCGGGGTGACCGACGTTTCATGCTTCACCAGCGCATGCGATGATTTAAATCATGTGGAATTGGTTGAGGATATTTTTACAGCCTTTAATAAAAGAGAGTTAAGGGAGGTGGTTCGCCTGCTTGGTGACAGATTCGCGGAGGAGGTTTTTACGCTTGAAGACCTTTTTATGGAGGGAAGACGAAAAGCGATCGATATTTTATTTGCTGATCATATTCACACCTTCACAAAAATGTATGAACAGATATTCTGGCGTAACAGGAAGATGATGGATGTTTTTATCAACACAAAATCGCCGTTACCTATGGAGTTCTGGCTTGCCGCCAAATATGTCCTTGAAAAAGATATTAAATCTGTCGCCGAAACTATCTATCAGCCAGGCTCTGTTGAAAAATTTAACGAGCTTATGAAAGAAGCGCAAAAGTGGAACGTGCAAATAAATCCGGGAGCCATAAAAAAGGAGCTGGATATGGCGATATGCCGGCAGGTTAATAAGCTCATAACGGAAAAAAATATAGACGCAAGCCAGGGCGCCATCGAAGCCCTTGAAGCCGTGAAGTCCAGCGAAATAGATCTCGACTTGTGGGGAATACAAAACCAGTTTGCCGAGGCGTATTACAAGTGGACGCAAAACCATAGCCACCCCTTTTACGGGAGCGAACACATGGTGAAGCTTGGTAAGCTTTTGAACTTCGCTTATGACTAGCTAGAACCGGAAAGCTACGCTGGCTACAAATCAAGTTTTACCCTCCCGGCAGGGAAGCGAATCTATTTAAAACCGAGCACGTCTTGCATGTCAAATATCCCGGCAGGCTGATCAACAACCCATATCGCCCCTTTCACGGCGCCCATCGCAAAATTATCACGGGATCCGGCCTTGTGCGAAAGTTCTATCCGCTCGCCTTTACCGGCAAATATAACGGTGTGCTCGCCCACCACGTCTCCCCCCCGAAGAGACATCACGCCGATCTCGGACGGAGGACGAACGCCAATCTCCCCTTCTCTTCCGTATTTACCCACTTTCGACAGGTCTCTCTCCACCGCTTCCGCCGCGATTTCCGCGAGGCGGTTTGCGGTGCCGGAAGGAGCGTCTATTTTTTTGTTGTGATGCATTTCAACAATTTCTATGTCGTAATCCCGCCCGATAATGCTTGCCGCTTCGCGTGTCAGCTTGAACAGCAGGTTCACCCCAACGCTCATGTTCGGCGCGATAACGGCCCGTATATTCTTTTCCATGGCCTCGAAAGTTTTCCAATGCTCGCCGGTGAAGCCTGTGGTGCCGATGACTATGGCTTTGCCCGCCTCCTCGGCTTTCAAAAAATGCTCCAGCGACGCCGACGGAATGGAAAAATCTATGATCACATCACAACCGCCGATAATTTCCGATATTTCGTCGCTAATGGCGACCCCCAAGCTTCCACAGCCGGCCACCTCTCCGATGTCCCGCCCGATAAAGCCGCTCCCCGCAAGTTCCGTCCCGCCACACACATCTATCCCGTCGGTCCCATCGATAATATTCACGATGCTCCGCCCCATCCGGCCCGCGCATCCCGTGACGATGGCCTTAACCATTGATCGCCTCGTGTGTCAACGCGCCACTCTTTTGCATGGCGGCCTGGAGCTTCTCCCTGTTGGTCTGGGACATTGCGGTCAGTGGAAGGCGGAATTCCTCGGTCACCCGCCCCATCATGGCAAGAGCTGTTTTCACAGGAACCGGGTTCGTTTCATAGAACATGGCGTTCATAAGGCCGATATTATCAAAATGCAGTTTTCTGGCGGTTTCAAAATCTCCCTCCAAAGCGGCTTTGGCCAGCGAAGCCATCCTCTCCGGGATAATGTTAGCCGTTGTGGATATCACACCGTGGCCGCCAAGGGCCATCATCGGAAAGGTCAGCGCATCGTCGCCCGATAACACAATAAATTCCGGGCCAAGCCGCGATATAAGCTCCGTGGTTTTATTAAGGTCGCCCACGGCGTCCTTCACGCCAACAATGCTGGGGTGGTCAGCCAGGCGAATCAAGGTGTCCACCGTAACTTCCGAAGAAGTCCTGCCCGGTATATTATAAACAATAAGCGGGATATCAACATTATCGGCGACCGCTTTATAGTGGAGGTATATTCCCTCCTGGGAAGGCTTGTTGTAATATGGGTTGACCAGAAGGGCGGCCGAAGCGCCATCGTTCATCGCGTGTTTTGTCAGGCTGATGGCTTCATCGGTGGAGTTGGACCCTGTTCCGGCAATCACCGGGACGCGCCCGTCGGCCACCTCCACGCAAAACCGTATCACCGTCTCGTGCTCTTTATGGGACAGCGTGGGCGACTCGCCCGTGGTGCCACAGGCGACAATGCCATTCGTCCCGCTTTCTATCTGCCAGTTTATAAGGTCGGCAAATTTATCTTCATCGATCTCCCCCTTTAAAAAAGGGGTGACAATCGCCACAAACGATCCTTTAAACTCGGTCATCGTAAATCGGTTTCTCTTTCCCAAGGTTTGTGAACCATTGTACCAGCAATCATGATGGAGTGTTTATAAATTGAGCTCGCCACTATACACCTCGGTCGCCGGGCCGGTCATCAAAACGCGGTTATCCTTCGTCCATTCTATGTGAAGAGCTCCACCAGGCAAATCGACCCTGGTCTTGCGCCCGGTTTTGCCATTTATGGCCGAGGCCACAGCCACGGCGCACGCGCCGGTGCCGCAGGCGAGGGTTATCCCGGAGCCTCTCTCCCACACACGGGCTTTCACCCTTTTCCTGTTTATCACCTGCGCAAACTCTACGTTGACCCTGTTTGGAAAGCTGGAGCTATGCTCGATTTTCGGGCCGAGGGCCGCAAGATCGACACTCTCCACATCGTCTGTAAAGATAACGCAATGCGGGTTGCCCATCGACACGGCGGTGATTGCAAATTTCCCCCCTCCCACACGGATAGTTTTATCTATAACCTTTCCTTTAAAAATCGTCGGGATAGCCGGCCCATCAAGGTGAGGTTCGCCCATATCGACCTCGATCATATCTTTTCCAACTATCGCGGGGCGGATGATCCCGGCCCTGGTTTCGACGTTCAAAAATTTCCTTTTTCGGATAGCGCTCTCTTTACGATCCCACAGATATTTTGCAAAACAGCGGATGCCGTTGCCGCACATCTCCACTTCCGATCCATCCGCGTTAAAAACTCTCATTTTATAATCGGCTTTTTTCGATGGCTCTATAGTGATGATCTCGTCACATCCGACGCCAAAATGCCGGTCACAAATAAGCTTCGCTTTTTTCGCGAGGCCGGGAAACTTTGTTTTGCGCAAATCGAGCATCACAAAATCGTTCCCCACTCCATGCATCTTGGTGAATCTTATCGTTTTCATCTCATTTCACCGTAAATAGGAGGGGACCGTTTCCCCGTGGACCAGGTCTTCATATGTTTCGCGTTCACGGATTACGTCGCACCGGCCCGCCTTAACCATGATCTCCGGCGCCCTGGGCCTCGAGTTATAGTTCGAAGACATCGTAAACCCGTATGCCCCGGCGCTCATGACAGCAAGAAGCTCCCCCTGCCTCACATCCGGCATCACCCGGTCTTTAGCAAGGAAATCGCCCGATTCGCAAATTGGACCCACCACGTCCGCAGATATTTTTTTGCGTCCCAGCGATTTTTCTTCCAGAGGGACAATCCCCTGGTAGGAGCCATACAGGCTTGGCCTGGCCAGGTCGTTCATGGCGGCGTCGACGATCACGAAGGTTTTTCCTTCGTTCTCTTTTGTATAAAGAACTTTTGTAATCAGCGTTCCGGCGTTCCCCACAATAACGCGCCCCGGTTCGAAAATTATCGTACAGCCCGAACCTTTGAGCATCGGCCCTATTTCTTTAGCCAGGTCTTTTGGTTGCGGCGGGGCTTCGTCCTTGTATGTTATCCCCAGCCCTCCGCCGATATTTATATATCGGATATCTATTCCCTCGTTTCTGAGATTTTTCACAAGAGACAAAGTTTTCTGAAGAGCTTCCGCGAAGGGGGCTATCTGCTCTATCTGCGATCCGATATGGCTGTGCACCCCTATGACATCTATATTCGCAAGGGAAGCCGCCTGCCGATATTCTTCAAGAGCCAGATCAAGGCTCAACCCGAACTTGTTTTTCTTCAGGCCTGTGGATATATATGGATGCGTCTGCGGGTCTACATCCGGGTTCACCCGCAACGCGACCCTGGCCTTCACATCAAGCTCGGCCGCCACAGCGTCTATCGCCAACAGCTCCTGCGACGATTCCACGTTGAACATCAGGATGTCAGCCTCCAGCGCCTGGCGGATTTCGTCCCGCCTTTTGCCGACCCCCGCATACACGATTTTATCAGTCGGGATGCCCGCTTTTTGCGCGCGATAAAGCTCGCCGCCAGACACAATATCGGCGCCCCCCCCTTTTCTGGCGAAAAGACTGAGCACCGCAAGGTTGGAATTGGCCTTCACGGCGAAACAGATCATGTGGGGAATATCGGCAAAGGCGCCGTCGAACACCTCGAAGTGGCGTTCAAGGGTGGCGTGGCTGTAGCAAAAGAAGGGTGTCCCCACCTCCTTCGCAATTTTCGCAAGAGGAACACCTTCGCAATGATATTCGCCGTTCCTATATTCAAAATGATGCATATTATTTTCCTAAGTATAGTTTCGCCCAAAATCTGTTTCACAAATGAATTTTATAATAAATTGTCTCCCCCCGTGAAAGGGACAAAAAAGCGGTAGCGCCGCTTCTTTGCTGACAAGAGAGACACATGATGCTCGATTGCGCCGCTCTTTGTCAATACAGAGCGTAAGCATAAGGCGAAAGAGTCAGCCAGTTATTGCTTTGTGAAAATCTTTACGTCGTTTTCCACCGGTTTTATTTGCTTTAAATAGACGTATATCGCCGATAAATCCTCATCGGTCATTCTGGCGAAAACGGTCCAGGGCATGACGGTGTTAAACTCCCCTTTGGCGACAGGAGTTAAAGCATCGGGGCTCCTGTATTGCGCAAATAATCCAATGAAAGCGTCTTGTGTTAAATAGCCGAGGCCGGTTTCGGGGTCTGAAGTTATATTGGCGGAGCGAACCACACCGCCAGACGGAACGGGAAACGCAAATCCTCCGGCATACTCCATCCCTCTGATCCTTTGCCCATCCTTCATGGGTGTATGGCAATCGAGACAACCCCCTATCATGGCAAGATATTCGCCATACTCTATGGTATCTTTCTTGTTCGGGCTATCCTGGGGCGTATAGGGGATCGGCATGGTGCGCACTATCAGGTTTAACGGGAATTCAAGCTTCGTTTTGGGAGCATAGTTATCGATCGGTTTCAACGTTCTAAGATACGCCACCACCGCGTTAATGTCTTGTTGCGACGTGCGGTTATAATATTGATATGGCATGATCGGGAATAAAGGCTCCCCCTCTTTATCGACGCCAGAGACTATGGCCCGGATTATCTCACCATCGGTCCAATCCTCAAGGGCGGCGGGGGTTATGTTCGGGGCGACAACATCGCCGAAATCCTCTTTCCACACAAAGCCCCCCTGGCCTGTGGTTCCGGCTTTTATGGGGGCGGAGAAAAGTAACCAATTCCGCTCGGAATGGCAACCGAGGCAACCCATCACGTTTTTTACCAGATACTCACCTCGAGCGATAACCCTGGGGCTGGATACAACCTGCTCTTTGGATGCGGGATCGATGCCGGGCAGGGCTGTGTAAATAAACGCGAGGCCAGCCATAGCGATCAGAAATGTCAAGAAAAACCCGGCAAGAATTTTTACATATAGTTTCATGGCCATTCCCCTTTTTTACTTCCCGTGTCGACCTTTAAAATTATACAAAAACAGTGGAATTTTGAACAAAGTATTATTGCAGATTCTTAGAGGCGGCGCTGGGAATTCCATAGCGCTTCAGGATTTCACCTCTTACCGCTTGCACCGCCTTGTCATCCAGGGCAATACGCATTCCTCTGGCCATCTCTATCACTGTAAACCGGTCGCGCCCATGCTTGAAGGCGGCCACCAGGCCTTTCATGTCCACAATTTTTTCGCCGTTTACTTTCTCCACAATCAGGTTGCTAAAGCCATGGTATCCGGCGTTGATCTCGTGCGCTAAAACGGAGCTAAGGAAAACCACCTGCGAACGCTCCCTGGTGGGGAACCCCAGGCTTGCCTGGGACAAAAGGTTGATAGGGGCGATACGATGCCAGTTGCGCCCCCATTCCCTGAGATAGTTATAAGTAAGAGGCATAAATATCAGCCCGCCGTAAATATAGTATGAAGGTTTCACATCCTGCTCCTGCGGCACGAGCTTAACCATTTTTTTCAGTTCAACCTGCAGCTTGAGGCGTTCCTTGTCTCGTATGATTTCCATTTCAAGAGTCTCCCCCTGGAAATGCTTGTGGAGTATATAACTCAAGGAGACGCGCAGGTTTTTGCCAAGTTTAACGGTCCCGTCGTTGGCCACGGGGGATCCGTTCAGGGAGACGATCACGTCGCCCTCTTTCAAGACTCCCCACATAGAGCCACCCTCGATCACCTTGGTCGCCGACACACCGGTGTCGTCCGGGCCCAGGCCATAGTAATTACGCAGATATTCGTTTTCAAGGCGCTGGATCATAACTCCGCCATCGGGGAACCCGTCGAAATTTCCATCCTCGATATCTTTCAGGAAATGCTTGATGATGGGTGTTGGTATTATGTATCCGATGTTATCGCCGGAGCGCAAAGACTGCATGGCGATCCCCACTATTTTATCTTTTTTAAGAGCCGGCCCGCCAGAGTTGCCCGGGTTGACAGCCGCATCGATTTGAGCGCCCAACAGCTTGACACCGCTGTGGGCATAGTTTAACTGCTCTATGCGGGAGATAATCCCCTCTGTTATAGATATCTCCGCCCCGCCGGTGGGAAACCCGTATACAGATATTGTGTCGTGAAGATCGGGCAATTCCCCCAGCTCCATTGGCGCCGTTCCGTCAAAGAACGATTTATCCCTGGGCTTTAAAATGGCGAGGTCGCACTCATGCCCGACAGCCTCCACGTAGGCTATGTATTTTTTCGGGTTGTTCGACTTTTTAATCTCGATAAACATTGCGCCACCCACCACATGGGCGTTGGTGAGTATTCTCTCCCCTTCTATGATGACACCTGTCCCCACGCCTCTCGATTGGCCTTTAAACTGCCACGGCTGGGAATAGCTTGGCTTTCTCTTTACAGACAAAATTTTAACAACAGATTTATTCACAATATCCAAGGACAAGCCTCTCGTCCCGGCGGGATAGGCGGCCGTTGCCGAGAAAACAATCAGCGACACCAGTAAAAATCGAATACCCACAGTAGCTCCTCCAGTTAATCTTTATATAAATCTAGATATGTTCTCTTCACCAGCCCCATCTCATGCGCCGCCGTCAGAAATTTTATAAGCCCTGTTTTTTCCTCTTCGCCAAAATCATAATGTATCCGTTCAGATAAATAGTCCAAAAGCTTACCGGTTCGGGCGGAGCTCCCCCCCTCATGGCTTGCGATAAGCTCCCTGTTTTTGAGGCCGATATCTTTCGCCTGCGCAATAGACTCGATTGCGTCGTCCCATCGCTCGCCTTTATGGCAACAAAGAAGAGCGTGCACAAACGGAAGGCCGGAATATCTGTACCACATCTCGCCAAGATCATGCGCCACATATCTGTTTTTATCGATATCATACGCCAGGTCGCCGATCAAGAGGGCGCCATCCGCCGTTTTCAGCATGGTTTCGGGGTCACCGTCTCCAACAATGATTTCTGGCTCCTTTTGGTAAAATTCCTTTAACAATATTTTCAAGGCCGTAACGGATGTTCGTGATTTGGGGTCGACGCATACAGTTTCCATCTTTTCAATATCACCCTCGGTAAAAAGCAGGACCGATTCAACCTTGCCCACAGATGCGATGCAAAGGGTGGGGATTATCACCGCATCGGCGCTCCTCCCATATTCGACCGACGGGATAAGCGCAATGTCTAGCCTCTTTTCATGGAACATTGTCGCCAGGTTGGCCGGCGTGTCGATGACAAGTTCGAAAGGTGTTTTCACCAGCCCCTGGCGCATGGCGTACAGAATCGGCTTCGAATTCAGGAAATCGTGGAATCCAACTTTAGCCCGCATTATACGTCACCTTTCCGCCACAAGTCGGGCCAACCGCCAATTTGCTCTCCTTTATCCTTTTGTCTCCTCGACGTACTCTACAGCATGTTTGCGGACAAAATGTTGAAAAAAAACCTGAATTGTCAGTCCCTTCCGCCTCTCGCCATAAAACGCCATGAATAATGGGGGTTCGGGCATTGGCGGGTCAGGCGGGGACCACGTTGTATACGGTGTCTCGCTCCACCGGGATGCGCCCCGCCTCTTTGATCAGTTTTTCTATCCGGTTAATTTTAAGGCGCTGGGCGGTTTTGGCGCCCGCGGCGTGGGTTATTTTTTCTTCCACCACCGTGCCGTCCATATCGTCGGCCCCGAAAGAGAGCGAGACCTGCGCAATTTTTTCCCCGATCATTATCCAGAAAGCCTTTATATGAGGGAAATTATCGAGCATCAACCGGCCAATTGCTATCATCCGAAGATCCATCACGCCGGATGTTTGCGCGATTTTATCGTATCCGGTATTCTTTGGATGAAAGGCGAGGGGGATGAAGGTTAAAAACCCTTTGGTTTCATCCTGCGCCTCGCGTAACCCGATGAGATGATCGATCCGATGCTCGGCTTTTTCAATATGGCCGTATAACATCGTGGCGTTCGAACTCAGACCCGCATTGTGGGCCGCCTTGTGAACCTTTAGCCATTGATTGGCGTCTATCTTTTCGGGGCATATTTTGCGCCTGATATCGTCATCGAATATCTCCGCCCCCCCACCCGGCAAAGAGCCAAGGCCGGCCTCTTTCAGCGCCAGAAGCGTTTCACCCACCGATTTACCCGAAATTTCGGCAAAGTAGGCTATCTCCACAGCCGTATAGGCCTGGATGTGTGTATCGGGGAACTCATCGTGTAAAACAGAGATGATATCAAGGTAATACTGATACGGCATTGTGGGGTGGAGCCCCCCGACAATATGAAACTCCGAAAAGCTCTCACCGGAGTATTTTCGCGCTTCCGCCAGCACATGGTCGACACTCATGGTATACCCGTCGGCGTCCCCCTCTTTTTTAGAAAAAGCGCAGAATTTGCATGAATTGACGCACAGGTTTGTGTGGTTGATATGGCGGTTATTAACATAGTATGCGTTGTTCGCATTCACCCTTTCGCGCACAATATTGGCAAGAAAGCCCAAATAGTGAATATCGGGTGTATTTTCAAGGACAAGCCCCTCTTCAAAGGAGAGGCGTTTCTTCGCCATCACCTTTTCAGCGACAGGCCTTAAAGCCAAATCAAACGATTTATACATAATTTCTATTAAGTCGGTTATAATAACCTTCGATTCTAGCTTGGCCTTCGCACATTTAGCAAGCCCTCGATGGCGCAAATGGGTTAAACTGTAAAAGATTTTTTATAGGGGTGAAAATGCATGTTGGAGTGATGTTTCAATTCATCAGTTCCGCCATTCTGGTGGCTCTCGTTCTCACGCCCCCCGCGTTTATTTTGTGGCTCTATTTAAAAAATAAAAGACAGACCCAGCACTCCCTCCTGCGTGGAAAATATTGGTATATAGGAATCATTCGCTACATAATCGAGAGTGTCGGCCCTGAATTCAGGTTCTATATAACCGATGATGACAACCAGGGCCAGCCAATCAGCCGTGTAAGGTTTACGGCTATTGTGAAAGCGGCCAAATATCTGCAAACCCTGATAAGCTATGGGAGCAAGCGAGACTTCAATCTCCCCGGGGCTTTCCTTAAAAACAGCATGTTTCCGACCCTTGAAAATGAGCTGGCGGTTGATAACGACAAAAAGCTGAGCACTGAGCGATACAAAATAGACAAGGAAACTATTTTTTTCAGACACGAACATATCGAAAAAGTGGACGTCCACCCCTGGTTCCTCAAGGAAAAAGATATAATCCGCGTCGGCTCCAGCCGGGAGAATCCGTGGCTGTTAAAAGGGGTTGTCGGGATGAACGGGATGAGCTATGGCGCCCTTGGGGAGAACGCCATAAAAGCCCTGAGCATGGGTATTAACATGGCGGGAGGGTCCTGGATGAATACCGGAGAGGGGGGCCTTTCAGAATATCATCTCGCCGGTGGATGCGATATTGTATTTCAGATTGGTCCTGGCCTTTTTGGAGTGGGCAACGGAAACCGCGAGGTGAACTGGAAGCTTTTGCGCGAAAAGGGGGCCATCTCCAACGTGAAAGCGTTCGAGCTTAAGCTGGCGCAGGGGGCCAAAATCCGCGGAGGGCATGTTGAGGGAATAAAGGTCACACCGGAGATAGCAAAAATCCGGGGGGTTAAACCGTGGAAAAATATAGACAGCCCGGGACGGTTTTCATTTATAAAAGACGTGGCGTGCCTGTTCGATTTTATAATCCGCATCCAGGACGAGACGGGGCTGCCTGTTGGCGTGAAGATGGTTCTGGGAGATACGGACGCCCTCGATGATTTCTGCGAAGAGTATCAAAAGCGAGGGAGAGGGCCCGACTATATTTCCGTTGACGGATCGGAAGGGGGGAGCGGCGCAACCTTCAAGGAAATGGCGGACTATCTGGGCGTCCCGATTTTGCCGGCGATCACCATCGCCGACATTGCGTTAAGAAAGGCTGGCCTCAGGGACAAAGTCAAAATCATCGCCGCTGGAAAACTTCATCTCCCGGAAGATGTCGCCGTGGCGCTTTCGATGGGGGCGGATCTCGTGGGGATAGCGCGCGGGTTCATGATCGCGATAGGATGCATCATGGCCCATAAGTGCCACACCAATGAATGCCCCGTGGGTGTGGCCACCACCGACAAGGTGATGGAGCGGGCTTTATATGTGGATGAGAAAAAATATCGGGTGATGAACTATATCATCACGTTGCGCGCCGGCCTTTTCCACCTCGCCGCCGCCTGCGGGCTAAACAGCCCCACCGAGCTGAGCAGGTCGAACGTGGTGTTTAAAGATGATGGATACCAGGTGACCAACCTGGCCGACGTGTTCAAGGAAAATTAAAATAACTTTTTAACGAGCGCTATTTCCTGGGAGATAGTTTAACCAGCCGTTTATGAAACCTCTCGAATTCGTCATCAAATATTTTCATCAAGCCGTTTTCCATAAAAGAAAAATAACCGTTCGGCGAAATTATCAGGTGTTCCCGCACCGATAGATCCAGAAGCCGCGCAGAGAATACAATCTCCTTGGTTAACGCCACATCCTCGCCGGAGGGTTCGATCGATCCGCCGGGATGGTTGTGGGCCAGGACAATTATCGCCGCTTTGCTGGACAACGCCTTGCCTATCACCTGCTGGGGAGAAAGAACAACATGAGTGGCCGACCCAACGGCGAGCCTCTCCTCGTGAAGAATTGCGTTTTGTGAATTCAGGAACAACACATGGAAAAACTCGTATTTTTCATCGCGCAACGCGTGCGTGAAATAATCGAGAACCTCTTCGAAGGAGTCGATGTAATTTTCTTTCAGAATTTTTTCGCGGAGGAACTTCCTCGCTATGGAATGGATAAGCCGTATGCCAAGGGCGTTATTCGGGCCGATCCCCCCTATTTTCTGAAGCTCGCCCATAGGCGCCTCCAGCACGCCTTTAAGACTCCCGAATTCTTTAAGAACGTTTCGGGCGATCTGTTTGCAATCCTTGCGGGGCGTGGCCAGCGTTAACAGAAGCTCCACTATCTCGTCATCGGTGAACTTGTCCAGCCCGAACTTCAGAAACTTTTTGCGTAACCTCTCCCTGTGCCCGTCGTTTGGTTTTTCCGCATTCATGATCAGACGCTCAGGGCGCCAATATGGCTTGCCGACACAAGCCGGTTGATAGTGTCACCATGCGGGGTCCACCGTGGAGGTAAACCCGGCGGCCACCGCGACGTCAAAAGTTTTATCGGTATCTCCTCGGGACATTCTTTCATTAAAAACTTTCAGCTTCCAGTTCCCTGACGGAACGTCTGGCAAAACGAAACGGCCTTTGTCATTTGTAAACGCGTAAAGAGGGTTCTGCAGAACAACCACATAGGCTTTCATTTTGTGGTGTGTTTTGCACAGCTGAATGTAAGGGCCGAGCCTGTTGAATTTATAGCTTTTTTGTTCGCCGGGGGCGAATTCGCCAAAAGAATATTTTTCGTTATCGGTCGTATATAAGTCATGGCGCGTGTTATCGCCATTTAGAAAGTTAACAAGCGTCCCTTTAAGAATCGGCATAAGACGCGGAACAAACTTGGAGTCGATCTGGTTCATTATAACCGCCTCTTCAGGGGCTTTATAATTAACCCCTTTTATATTCTCAATATACACAAGAGTGGGATATCGCAATATTCTGGCCCACCTGTTTTTCACCTGGCCCTTTATCACGCCCCTTGTCTCTTTCGCCTTTTTTGCATAGGCTGTGGCCGCCGGGCCTGCCAGCGAAAACGCAAGCGCTAACAGGGAAAACATATAAAGGCATAAATCAATTTTTTTTCGAGCGCTCATAACCAAAAACTTTCGCAACAATTCATAGCCCGCCATAACCTGGAAAACCGGGTGTCACCGGAAAACAATTGTATCAGCAATGGTAAAAAGGGCCAGCCCGGCGCTTATCACACCATTAACATTGAAAAAAGCAACGTTGATCCTCTTCAAATCATCGGGGCGCACAAGGGAATGCTCATAAAAAAGCATCGCCGCAGTGAATACGAGACCGGCATAATATAACCATGAAAGCCTCGTCGTGGCCGACAAAGCCACAAGAAATATTATCATAATCGCATGAAACATAGCGGCCAGATTAAGCGAGCGAGCGACCCCGTATTTCTGGGGGATCGATTGCAGGTGGTGTTCCCGGTCGAAATCTATATCCTGGCACGAATAGATTATATCAAGGCCCGCAAGCCAAAACATAACCGCGACCCCCAGTATGAAAGGGGAGAGGGCGAACTGACCATGGATGGCCACCCACGCCCCGATGGGCGCCAGCGCAAGGGCCAGCCCCAGGAAAAAATGGGAATACGGCGTGAACCTTTTTGTGTATGAATAAAGAAAAACAATCATAAGCGCAAACGGCGACAGCCACAGCGCCAGATCGTTAATCATGGCGCACACAGCGATGAACCCGACGCAACAGACAATGGTGAAAAAGGCATATTGCCCCCTCGATACACTCCCCATGGGCAAAGCCCGCTCCCTTGTGCGTGGATTGAGCACATCATAGCGCTCGTCCGCCAGCCGGTTAAAGGCCATAGCGGCCGACCGGGAAAAAACCATCGCGCAAACGATCAGCGCCAAAGCTCGCCAGCCGGGCGCGCCGTTGGCGGCGATAAAGGCGCTCATCATAGCAAACGGAAGGGCAAACACCGTGTGCTGTATTTTTATATCTTTTAAAAGCTCGGTAATCGGCTTCACACGGATTGTCCCTCGATTATGGTCAGCCTGGCGAATTTTTTAACCAGTTTTTTCTCGCCGAACGAGGGAAAGTAGACGGTGATTTTCCCATTATCCCCGCGCCCCTCTATCTTCCTTATCACACCCACCTTGAAGGTCGGGTGGCTTACCTTGAGCCTGACCCTGAGCCCGTCGATCACGGTGTTTTCCTTCTCTTGTTCTTTCTCTCTTTTTCTGATTGACGATCTTAATGGAGACGATCTTTTGTATGAGGCGGGGGGGGCGGCTCTGTTGTAATGGGCTCCGTCACTCTCCTTTGTTTCCGTTGTCTCCGACGGCAGGTCAAATATGAAAGAGGAGGGGTCGCTCGATTGCCATTCGCCGAAGATGCGGCGTCTTTTAGCGTAAGAGAGGAATAATCTCTCCTTCGATCTGGTCATCCCCACATACATCAGCCTTCTTTCTTCCTGTAACTGCGTTTCGTCTCCCATACTCCTTGAGTGCGGGAAAAGATTTTCTTCAAGCCCGGTGATAAACACCACGGGAAATTCCAGCCCCTTGCTTATGTGGACGGTCATCAGTTTCACCGCTTGACCATCCATGTCGTCCTTATCGGAATCGGCCATAAGGGCCGATTGATCCAGGAAGGCGGCGACGGAGCTTTCCCCTGTCCGCTCCTGGAATTCCTTCGCGGCGTTAACAAGCTCTGTCAGGTTTTCCGCCCGGTTAAGCGATTCGCTTTTTGTATCCATAGTCAGCCAATCCATATATCCAGAGACTTCGAGCGACCTTTCTATGGCGTCCGCCACGGTCATGGTTGTGGCGTACACTCTGATTTTAGAAAGGATTTCACCAAAATTTTCCAGCTTTTTTCTGGCGCCCGCGTTTAATCCGGCAATATCGTCAACAGCGTCCAAAACCGCCGGAAGCGAAACCCCTTCGGCTCCCGACGCATTTTCGAGCTTTTCCAGTGTGGCGGCCCCGATACCCCTGGGTGGGACGCTGAGTATCCTTTTAAACGAAATGGCGTCGAACGGGTTCAGCGCCACGCGGAAATAGGCGAGGATATCCTTTATCTCTTTTCTTTCGTAGAATTTCAGCGCGCCGTAAACCTGGTATGAATAGCCTTCGGCGCGGATCGCGTCTTCAATGGCGCGTGACTGGGAGTTGGTCCTGTAAAAAATGGCGACATCATTCAGGCTTATGCGATTTACCTTCCTGAGCTCCTTTATTGTCTGAACCACGTGAAGGGCTTCGTCGAGCTCGTCCGCGGCGGAGTAGAGGCCGATTTTTGCGCCGCTTTCATTATCTGTCCAGAGGTTCTTTTCTTTTCTGTGGGGATTGCGGGAGACAATGGCAGACGCGCCTTTTAAAATATTTTGAGTGGAGCGATAGTTTCTTTCGAGAACTATCACACTGGTATCGAGAAAATCCTTTTCGAAATTTAATATATTGCTGATTTCGGCGCCCCGCCACTGATAAATGGATTGATCGTCATCACCAACAACGCAGATGTTTCTCTTCTCGTTTATCAACAGACGAATAAACTGATACTGGGCGATGTTTGTGTCCTGGAATTCGTCAACCAGCATATACCGGAACCGGTCGCGATACATCTCCCGCACCTCATTTTCCTTTTGCAAAAGCTCGACCGATTTCACAAGAAGATCGTCAAAATCCATCATCCGCGATTCCTGTAATTTGTTTTCATACAAAAAGAAACATTTTAAAAATTCCTGATACCGCCTCGGATTAAGCTCCGCCTCGGCCTGGGCCGGGCCTTTGAGCCTGCTTTTGAACCGGGAAATGAGGGAGCCTATCTCCCGCGCCGGGAACCGCTTCTCTTCTATATCAAGCTCTTTCAGGCAAGCTTTTATAAGCCTCGTTTGATCTTGAGCATCGCAAACCGTGAAATTTTTCGGATAGTTCAAAAGCTCCGCGTGGCGGCGCAACATTCGCAAACAGGCGGAATGAAAAGTTGATATCCACAGATCGAACCTGCGTCCGCCAGCGAGCTCCTGCGTCCGCTCTTTCATTTCCGCCGCCGCTTTGTTGGTGAAAGTGAGGGCTATAACCCCCCTGGGGCTTAGCCCCTCGCTTATAAGCCGCGCGATACGATAGGTGATCACACGGGTTTTGCCAGACCCCGCCCCCGCCAGGATTAATAGTGGCCCGCTACCATGCAAAACGGCCTTGAGCTGTTCGGTGTTCAGCTCTTCTTTCAGCCTGTTTACATCGAACCTTTTCCGGTCAGGAATCGCGAAAAGCCCCTCCATAGGGCCTGCGGACTTCATGGGCATTGTTATTGCTTCAGGAACTTGGAGAATCGTTCATATTTGGTGTATCCCCTGATGACCTGCACCAGGTCGTTTCCACGGTAAATCGCCATTGTGGGGGTTTGAAACACATCGAGGGATTTTGCCCTCGCCAGATCCTGATCCACTTTTGCGCGAATCCTGGCCTTAAGATCGTCGGTGAATTCAACTTCCGGCAGATGTTCCTTAAGATATTCACGCAATCTTTTCTGGTTTTCAAACATCTCCCGCCGGGTTTTCACAAATGTTTCGCGCCCTTTGGAAAAGGCGACAGCGTTGGCATAGGAGACCGCCAGCGGAGAAAGGCTGTGCGAGCTGATGATAAAATCGCGGAAGACTATGAGCAAATCCGGATGTTCTTTTATCATTTTATCTATCTCCGGCTCTAGCCTGTTACAAAATCCGCATTGATAATCGGAGAAAAGCTCCACCCTCATCACCGAGTTCGGGTCGCCCGTGTATGTGACAAGCTCTCCCGAACTTTGGGCCACATCCTGCGCCCGCAGTTTCACAGGAAGGGTGAGCGACGCGAAAACCAGAACCGCCACAACAGGGACCGACCAAATTTTTCCCGGCAGGGCAAATTCCCTCTCGTTCTTGTGCCAAACCATGGTCAATGTGAAAAGGACCATCACCGTGCCGAACTGTATGAGGCAGAACGTGCAATACATATCAAGCACCTGGTTCATCACCCACAGGAAATAGAACTCCGCCCCCAGCAAGGCGGCCGCCAGCGGAAGCGTATATTTGGGTGCGTATATGCAAAAAAGAATAAAGGTCACATATGCCAGCAGTCCCAGGTAGGAGACCGAAACGCCAAGAATCCTGGCGAACTGGGTCGACTGGACATCGGCGCAGGCGCTGGATCCGATGCCGCAAAGCTCCATTATCCAGGGATATATGTGCGACAGCTCAATGACAATGGTGAGAAGCGCGCCAAACCCTGCGACGGCTATAAGGGCATAACTCAAATATTTCTTTGGGTCAATATTATTCTTGCTCATTTTTCTCCATCTCAAGCCCGGCTATCGGCGTCTCATCGGCCGGTGTTTCGGTTTTATGTTTATTGTCATTATCTTTATCGGAGGGGGTCTCATCCTCCGTTTTTTCCTCTTCAGAAGGCTCGTTTATCCAGTATGGCTCCACATGGAAATGGTTGTGAATACTCTCCTCCTCCTCCCGCGTGGGGTTTGTTTGATCCAGCGCGACCGGGGAGAGCATTATCTGCTCCTGGGAGCAGTTTATATCGAGCCGCGACAATCCCGCCTTTTTCAGGCTGTTCCACGGGATCAACAGCTTTTTACCCTCGATAGCCAAAAATCCGCCAACTTCGATGGTGACATATCGCGGTTTGCGAGTGTGGCTATCAACCAGTATATCCCGTATTTCCGCCACTTCGTTCTCTTCCTCGTCATACAGATAATATCCCTTCACCCTGAAAACCGGGAGGAGATTGTAGTTTATACTTGAAGCTGTAACAAGGCTCATTTTCGCCACCCAACACTTACGTCGTTTAATCACCTGCCAAGACCCTAGTTTAGTTTAACCAGGCTCCTAAATCAAACAGAAGGGGCTATAGATAGCAGAATGATCTATCATTTATTTTCGGGTCGCGATGGCGGGCGCAGGCTGTTGGCCAGCCCTGGGTTTTTACATTTTCAGCCGGCCAGCGCGCCCCCTGCGTTTTTTGCAACATAAAAAAATTCGTCATATATATTTAGCTCCTGCGCTGTTTTTAACAAGAGTTTATTCTCTTCATCCGAGAGGAATACCGCCCGTGTGGGTTGCTTTAATATCCCCCCATGATTAAAGGCTATGCCAAATTCAGCTTCGATAACACCTTTTGCCCCGTCCGGACGTTGTAGCATCACCTCATGCGTAATGGCCAATCCCTTGCCATCCTCCATTGCTTTTATGGCGTAATAGTTGGTTACAGACCATACGATAAAAAACATATCAAACGCTTCCGAATTAAACTCATCATCGAGCTTTGTTTTCCGTTGGCGCAGGCGAAGGCCGAATTTCCTGGAAATGTGTTCATACATTTTACTAATGCTAAAAGCTCTTTTAGAAAAATAATCTATAAAAGCATTTTTAGTAATATTTTTTACTATAGACCCTTGCCCAAAATAGACGTTTTGCATGGAGCGGTATACATCGAAAGGGTTGCGAGTGATGTGCATGATTGGCGCCCCAAGCTCTTTATGTATTTCTTCCAAAAAAAGACCCCAGCGGTTTGTCTGCAATATCACATCAATATCAAGGTCGTCATAAACTTTCGTGTAGTCAACCACATCCCTCTCGTTATCCGGAAATATATTCCCCTTGCCCGGATTCGGGTGGTGACGCCGTATCAGGGGGATTAACCCGGGCGGTTTAAAATATTCATCCCATACCGATATGTTGTGGAGTTTATCGATATAGGGTTTTCTCTGGAACAGCTCCAAACGATCCAGTATCTCTTCATGGCATGGCTCATAGAACGAGATTATATCGGGGTTACTTTCCCGAAAGATTTTCCATACGATGGTGGTGCCGCTTCTGAAAAAGCCGTTTATCAGAAGTTTTATCGACATAAATCAAATAACCGCCAAATATAATTTTATTGGTTACCTGAAGATCAGTCCAGGACGTTTTTGATTACATATATCGGTTTATCTTGCGATTCATGATAGGTCCTCGCCTGCAATTCCGCCAGTAAACCCATCGAAATAAACTGGACACCGATCAGGATCAGCAGAACCGCCAGAAGCAGGGCCGGCCTGTTAGACAGCGCCATATTAAAAGCGAATTTTTGTACTGTAAGCCACACCGCCAACATAAAACCAAGCCCCCCCGAAACAAGGCCCATCAGCCCAAAAATCTGTATCGGCCTGGTGGAATAGCTTAAAAGAAATTTCACGGTGAGCAGGTCCAGCATCACGCGGACAGTCCGGTTGATACCATACTTGGACATTCCGGCGGTTCTTGGCCGGTGGTTCACTTTCATCTCCGCCACGCTGACCCCCATCCAGGAGGCGATGGCCGGGATGAACCTGTGCATTTCGCCATATAGCTTTATGTTTTTAATCACATCTTTATGAAAGGCCTTCAAGGAACAGCCATAGTCATGGAGCTCCATGCTGGTGGTTTTGGAGATGATCTTGTTTGCGATGATAGAGGGAAGCCTGCGGCTCAGAAATTTGTCTTTTCTTTCATACCGCCATCCGGCCACAATGTCGTGCCCCTCTTTTTCGAGCTTATCAACAAGGGCCGGTATGTCGGCGGGGTCGTTTTGCAGGTCCGCATCCATGGTGACGATGGTTTCCCCCCTGGCGAAGTTGAACCCGGCGGAGAAAGCGGCGGTCTGCCCGAAATTCCCGCGAAACCGGATGACCTTCACCCTTTTATCTTTTTTGTGGTATGCCATCAGTTTGTCATACGAGCCGTCGGTGGAGCCATCGTCAACCGCCAATATTTCGAACGGTTTCCCCATACCCTCAAGGACGGGGACAAGCTCATCCAGAAAACTGTCGATATTTTCGACCTCGTTAAATACGGGGGCGACTATGGTAATTCTAGGAGCCTGATTCATTTAAAAAATTCCAATTAGAATGTAAAACGATTGATTTTACTTCATTAATCGATATGGGGCAAGTCGCTTCGATTCTCAGCCATGCGGTAAACCATTGCTTTTACTCAAGAGATGGATATAATGGCTTTCCGTAGGCCGAAGTGGCGGAACTGGTAGACGCGCATGATTCAGGGTCATGTGTCCTTACGGGTGTGGGGGTTCGAATCCCCCCTTCGGCACCATATGCTACGCCCGGTTATATTCTCTTCATATTCAGCCGGCCAGCCTAATCCTTGAAAAAATATATATTGCCGAAGTATTCTGTTATTAGTAGAATTACAAAGAGGTAGTGTCGGATGATATCTATGGTAGTTTACGTGTGTAGGGAGCTTTACGAATGAGTGTTCTTGGCGATGAAATGTCCAAATTTGAGTGGGACCCCAGCTTTTCTGTCGGTATCAAAAAATACGACGATCAGCACAAGGTTATTATCGATTACATCAACAAGCTGCGTGACTCGCTCCCTGTGAAGGACAACAGGGACACCGTTGGCGAAATCTTGACTAAAATGACCGAATATACCGTCTCCCATTTTCTTGACGAAGAGATAGAGCTATACAGGCACAACTATCCCGGTTATAACGCCCACAAGGAATTGCACGACAAACTGATCTCCGAGATCAGGAATTTCCAGGTCAGTTTTCGTGTGGGCAAGGTGAGCTCAAGAAAAATCAGCATAGAGATAATCGCCGTGCTCACAGAATGGCTCGTAAACCACATCCTGAAAGTGGACAAGCAATATGCCGGGTTCCTTGCCTCCAAGGGGGTTAAATAGCAGTCAACATATCTTGCCTGTCACCGGCGGCGAAAAAGATTGAGCCAGCTCCACTTCGGTTTATAAATATCAATGGCGCTTGTGAATTCAGTAACCATATTATCGTCGGTGATTATCCTTGTGTCACTTTCGGCGCGATAATCGGCCGCCTTGTCCTCTATGACGTTTTGCGCAAGCTCATTAAAAACTTTCCGGTATTGTGGCTGGGAAAGGTCGAAGACCGGCTTGCCATCATTAATAAAGAGGAGAAGATTGGCCCCGATATCTTTTGGCTCGAGCGCAAAGGGAACGTCGCTTGCGGCGACGAAAGAGCTGTACATACCGACATATTTAAAAACCTTTGCGGCTGTGCGGGGTATGTCTTGTGAACCTGTGGAGTTGTAATAAAGAACACCTCCCGGCTTCAACCTCGATTTCGCCAAACGAAGGAACTCTTCCGACACAAGGTTGGTTATATACATCCTCCAGTGGAAGGTTGTGTTCATCACTATGATGTCGAACCGCCTCTCCTTGTTCCTGGTAAGCCACCTTCGCCCATCATCAAAATGTATTTTAACTTTTGGGTCGTTAAATATTTCCGCATTTTCCGGGTATTCGCCAACCGCTTCCAGATACCCCTGGTTGATCTCTATGATTTCGAGTGATTTCACCTTCCGGTATGAGGCGATCACTTTTGCCCACGACCCGGAACTAAGGCCGATTTCCAGAACCTCCCGCGGGTCCGGATGCAAAGCCGCTATGATATAGCACCGGTTTATTCCGTTACTCCTGATTAAAGGGTTTGTGTTGAAACGCCCGTCATAAATTCCGCCACCATAGATTATATCTTCCGCGCTCTCTTCGATCGCGATGATCCCGCTTCGATTCTGATAAACATATTTGTATTGCGCATGGTTTCCATAGTTTTCCTTGTATTGAAGTTTTTCGAGCGTTTCATGATAAAGCGTTCCGTGTGAAAACCCTATGACAAGAAAGAGGGTGACGAGGCCACCTGCCATGGATGCCTTGGCGCCCGGTCTTTTTTCACTCAGCAAAAACAGGGCCAGGCCCAGGGCCGCGCTTAACACCGCAAAAAACGCGATTATGACATCGAGCCGGAACATTTCCATCAGCACAAAACCGGTGGCGAGAGGCCCGGCGGTTGACCCCACAATATTTGCCAGATATACCCTCGACACCGATACGCCAACATTTTTCGGGCTTTTAATACCAAGATGACAAAGCATGGGGAATATCCCTCCCAAAAGGAGGGAGGATACGCAGACCGACAAATAGCTCATGATATATGCCAGCTCGCTGTTAAAAGTGAATATGATAGAGACCAGGATAATAGAAAAATACAAGATAATCGACGAGGCGATTAGCGAAGCAAAGATAAAAAGGAACCCGTTGACCCTTTTCCTGTCGATAATATATTGAGCCAGCCACGCGCCAAACGCAATTCCCAGCAGGAAAAACCCAAGCATATACGAAAAAGTTTTCGGATCCCCGGCCGTCGCATAAGTCAAGGTTCTAAACCAGATTATTTCCTGGCTAAGCGATATGAAACCGACCAGGGCCGAGAGCGGAAAAATTATATAGGGCCTATTCATTTCTCAGCCCCCGTATAAAGCCGTACACTATAAATCCGACCATAAAATTAAGAAACGACGCGGTGTAAACCGTCCCGGCCAGGCCAAAGAGTGGAAACAAAAAATCCGCCACGGCAAAGCATGCGATGGCCGACCCGACAGTGTTAACAAAATAAAGAACACCCACAGATTTTCCAACGCTTTTATACACCTTGTTGATGTAAGCCACAAGAACAGGAAGCGTGGCCCCCATCATAAGGGTTGGCAAAAGAAGAATTCCATATGTGGCCAGCGCCACCTCTATCAGCGAGCCCGATAAGGTGTAAAAGGACATTGTCTTGATTATCGCAAGGCTGGCGATACCAAAGGAGCCAATTGTGAATTCGCATATCATGAAAAGCTCCGGGAGTTTTTCTTCCCATCTTTTCGAAAGTATGCCGCCAAATAAAGAGCCGATTCCAAGCCCGAACATGAATATCGAAACAATTACGGTGACAGACTCTATATTCACCCCATAGGCAAGGTAAAGCGCCCTTTGCCATGCGACCTGGTAAATAAGCGCCGCGAAGCCCGATACAAAAAAAGCGGCCATAAGCCAGCCGTTAGACAGTAACAACCGGTCTCTGAAATTTTTATCGATCAACCCGGCGAGGGCCAGTCCTTTCACAAGTACAAAAGCGGCCACCAGCGCCGCCGTCATAAAATCGCCAAACTGAATGCCGACAGCCCCAAGGATATAAACCAGGAAAACGGCGTAGCTTGCGGCGTCCCATGCCTTGTATTGAAGCTTTGTTTCACGGGGCAGGCGCGTGCGGCCAATGCCGAATATGGTCAGCCGATGAAATCCGTAAAATATAAGTGGCGTAAACAATCCGCCAAGGATAATCCTGCCCCAGAATTCCGTTTCACCTACCGTGTCGATCTTTGAATATGTGGCGAGCCAGTTCAGCTGTAACGCGACCCCCACAATAGCGCCGGTCATGGCGATTATCGAATTGGGCCTGAAAATTCTAGATATCATTTTTCAACAAAACCAGCCGATTTGAGAGCCGTTACGATGGAAGCGGGAATCCAGGTAAATTATCGACATTATATAGGTATTTTACAGGTCACCAGGATAATTCTTAGTTAGCAACAAATAAATTGATACGGAATGGCTGGGATTACAGGGCATTTGTCCACAGGAATTCCGGATATATGCCGTATAATTTAACTATAACAAAGAAGAGAAAATGATATGGCTACGCGGCAATATGAAGAATATCTGAAACTCCTTAAACAATCTGAATTTTTCTCGACGCTAACCGATAGCGAAATGGACGAGCTTGTAAATATCTCCCTTTTAAAAAAATTCGATCTGAACGAAATTGTTATCAGCGAGTCGGGTGAAGGGCGCTATTTCTATGTAATCCTTAAGGGAGCGGCAAAGATAGTGAAAGGGGACCCCGATGGCGAACACCAGACATTGCTGATCCTTTCGGAGGGGGATTGTTTTGGCGAGATGGCCATTCTTTTGCGCGAACCGCGCTCGGCCACTGTTATCGCCGGGAAGGATTGCCATGTTTTCGAAGTGGAGGGCGATCACCTGGACCGGTTAAGCGTGGAGATCAGAGAGAAAATATACAGGCAGTTCGCCATCAACCTCGCCCGGCGGCTACAGCTCAACTCGCTTGGAAAATAGTTTCCGCTCCGGCCTGGGCCGCCATCGCAAAAATTATCAAGATCAAACACCGCTCATCCCCGCCCCTTGCCACGGGTGGGGGCGGCGCCTCTTCCATGCCGGCGCTTAAAATATTTATAATCAACTTAAACACACCCGGGCGTGTTCTTCGGCTATATTAATATAAGTATATTATTATTGGTTTCCTAAATTGAGGTTCTCACCGATGAGCCCTGGTTCAAATATCAGCTGGGTGACAGCAAAAGAGGCCGCCATGGTGATCAAGCCGGGGAGCTCGGTTTTTATTCACAGCGTGGCGGCGGCCCCCATGACTCTTATTAAAGCGATGGTCGACCGTGCGCCAGACCTTAGCGATGTGGAAATCATCCACCTTCACACAGAAGGGGAGGCGCCATATGCATCGCCAGAATTTTCATCTGTTTTCCACACCAAGTCACTATTCGTGGGGGCCAATATCCGCTCTGCCGTGGCAGAGGGCGAAGCCGATTACATCCCGGTGTTTTTAAGCGAGGTTCCGGCCTTGTTTCGAAAAGGGATACTCCCTCTGGATGTGGCGATGGTTCAGGTTTCTCCTCCGGACAAGCATGGCTTTTGTTCCCTCGGTGTTTCGGTCGACGCCTCTCGCGCGGCGGTGGATGTGGCCCGGCATGTAATAGCCGAGATAAACCCCAGAATGCCGCGAACCCATGGCGATGGATTAATTCGTATCGATCAATTCGATAGCGTTGTAAAAATCGACATGCCGTTGCCACAGCGCATCCCCCCCGAGCTGACCGACCTGGAAAAAGCCATCGGGCATAACTGCGCCACGCTGATAGAAGATGGCGCCACGTTGCAAACGGGTATCGGGGCCATCCCGGACGCGGTTCTGGCCCAGCTCCATGGCCACAAGGATATCGGGATTCACACCGAGATGTTTTCGGATGGAGTGATAGACCTTGTTGAAAAAGGGGTTATTAACGGCAGAAAAAAGAAGATGCAACCAGGAAAAATTGTGAGCGGGTTTGTGATCGGAAGCCAGAGGTTGTACGATTTTATCGACGATAATCCGCTGGTTGTGTTGCTAGACATCACCTATGTAAACGATACAGCCGTCATCCGGCGTAACCCCAGGGTCACCGCGATAAACAGCGCCATAGAGGTCGATTTAACCGGCCAGGTTTGCGCCGACACCATCGGCCCAAGACAATATTCGGGCGTGGGGGGGCAGATGGATTTTATCCGCGGGGCCTCCCTTTCCGAAGGTGGAAAACCGATCATCGCCCTCCCATCGGTCACCAGAGGGGGTGAATCGCGCATTGTTTCTTATCTGAAGAAAGGCGCCGATGTGGTTACAACGCGGGCGCATGTCCACCATGTGGTGACCGAGCATGGAATCGCCAACCTGTATGGTAAAACCTTAAGAGAACGCGCCAGGGCGTTAATAGAAATCGCCTCTCCCAACCATCAGCAGGCTCTGGAAAAAGAGGCGTTCAAACGCTTTAAAACATTGGGCGATTAACGCGCTTATCCAGACATTTCATGGCACAAAGGCATGCCGCGCCCCACCCTTTGCCAAAGCTCGTCAGGCTGAAAAAAACTTTATAAATACAGGCCTAGTTTGGCGTCTCGCATTTTTGAACGCCTATGGGCCCTTCGCCCGTATTCCATTTTTCCTGTGTCACGCCGAAGCAATATTCCTGGCCATTGTTCAACCCGTCCACCGTCCAGTTGGTCAATCCGCGAACCTGCTTTTCTCTGGGCGAAGAGGTTGTGGCCGCTCCCCCACTCTGATAGTAAACCCAATACCATTTGTTTACATCGTCTGTAGAAGTAAGGATAGCGCCGTTGAAATCGTTGGGCTGGGTCCACGCAACGGTCACCTGCCCTGAAGCGGCGCTTGTCCCGATCACGTTTACGGCCATTGGTGTGATGCCGCTCCAGTCTTGTGGCGGGTCTGCGCTTCCGCCGGAACCACCACCGGAGCCACCGCCGGAGCCTCCGCTATCACCAGAGCCACCACTGGAATCATCACCGCCAGAGCTTCCTCCACCATCTCCCGAAGAGCTGTTATCGGAGCCTGAGCTCTCTTCGTCATCTTCCGATGTGATCCCACAAGAAGAGACTGTGGTTACTATAAATAAGGAGAGGAAGAAAAATATGGCAAGTCTCGTTTTCATTTCTGACCCCCTGGCGATTAAAAAGATATTTTTGTGACTGCGATTACATTGATATTATCATAAAAAGTGGGTTTTGCGAATTCCCAATATATTGTGCGCTAGAGCCGCCAGAAACAAAATCACTGGCGCGAAACGGGCAGAAAGAATTGACAACGATAAATGCTAAATAGTTGTTTTATTATAACTTCCGCCGTGATACTATTTGTCGTTTCGCAAGCTCCATACATTGTGAGGGAAAATGAAGCCACCAGGGTTGATTGCGCTATTACTGATTCTTGCTTTTTTTGCCGCCTGCGGCGCGGGAAACGATTCCAATAATTCAGATTCCGCCCCCTCGTCGACCGGCTCCATCAGTTTGAGCGGTAACTCAGGTTCGTTCGACATCCCTGGCGGCGTGTCGTCTGTCACTTTGTATGCAAACGGAGAAATGAACGCCGACAACCTCACAATCAGCGTGATGGATGGCCCGGACGACTCCGGCTATGTCGGAACTTACCGGGTGGCTGTTGACGGGCCGTATGGTTTGGCCGTGGCGCGAACTATTCCAGACGCCGACTATACGCCCGTGACGGAGGGGAGGTGGAGATATAAAATCAACTGTTTTGGGTGTTTGGTCCCGGAAATCAAAGCCTTCTGGAAGTCCGGCGAAGGAGTAAATATGAAGTTAAACGTTATCCTGGTGTCTCAAAGCGACATCACATCGGCCGACGACCCCAATCTGCAGGAAACCTTGGGCCGGTTCAAATCCATTTTCGCTTCCAACGGGATAAACATATCCGAGATCACATACAAATGGATAGAATCGGACGACACCGTTATAACCTCAACCGATACAAACGGCAACTTCCAGCCCGACGGAATGGACAGGCTGTTCTCCGGCAACAAAGGGAACAGCGATTTTGTACAGCTGTTTTTCGTCCAAAGCGCAGGCCCAGGGGGAACGCTGGGCATAGCAGGCGGCATCCCCGGCCCACCCGTTGCCGGTACGGCCCATTCAGGGGTGATAGCCGCAACGTTTGGTGGGTTGTCCACCTTGTCGTCTCACGATAAAAACCTCCTTGGCGAAACGATCGCCCATGAAATAGGGCACTATCTTGGCCTGTATCACACTTCGGAATCGAATGGATTGAGGTTTGACCCTGTGTCGGATACGGGCGAGTGCAGGAAGAGTAACCCCATCCCCGCATCCTGCCCCGATGGCGCAAACCTGATGTTTTTCGCCGCCGGCGGGCCGAGCATACCTCAAACCACTTTAAGCCCCGGGCAGAGGTTTGTTCTGCGTCATGCCCACCTGGTGCGATAGCCGGGGGGGTATTGATATATGCGGCAGGCGATGGCTCATCTAATAATTAAATGAGCCGTGAAGTGTAAATGCTTTTAGTGACTAGGTCAGCTAATATTCGCCTATGACCAGACTTCAATGTTAGCTCTATTAACAGCGTTTTCAAGCTCTTCGGTTGAAAGATTGTCAGACTTTATCACCGTGTATTGTCCCCCGTCGAATTTTTCCCACTCGTTTGTGAGGATGTTCCCTTTTTCTTTATACATATCATAATATTTGGTCCCTGGAAATGGCGTGGTAATGGAAAACTGTATGCTATCTGGCTTTAGCTTTTTCGCATATGCGATAGTTTCGTCGATGGTCTCTTTGGTCTCACCGGGCAGGCCAAATGTGAAGGTGAGGTGAGTTTTTATGCTCAGTTCCTTGCACCATTGCACAGCCTTTTCGACCTTTGATAAATCCAGATCTTTCTCGGCGTTATTCACAAGCTCCTGAGAGCCTGACTCCACACCAAACTTGATCCCAACAAGGCCTGCTTTTTTCATAGCCTCAAATGTTTCGTAATCGCTGGTGTCTGCCCTGGCCATAGCGCCCCATTTGATGTCGAGCTTTCTTTTTCCCATCTCCTCGCAGATTTTCAATATCCGTTTCTTACCCAAATTGAAAGTGTCGTCATCGAAATAAACAGATTTAAAGCCAAACTCGCTGACAAGCTTTTCAATTTCATCAACGACTTTTTCAGGTGAGCGAACCCGATAGTTTTGTCCTCCATATAACGTTTGAGGCCACAAGCAATATATACATGGGAAAGGGCATCCGCGAGAAGCGTGAATTTGCAAGCTGGGATATTCCATCCCGGCGAACAGATCGTTATACCTGTATATCGATACTCTAAGTCGCTCAGGCTCAGGTAGATCATCGAGATCCTCAATTAATTTGCAAGGAGGATTTTCGATTGTGACTCCTTTGTCATCCCGATAGATGATCCCTTTAATATCAGAATACCCACTCTCATTTTTTATGGCTTCAATCAGGTTTAACCCCGATTTTTCAAACTCGCCTGTGAGCAGGAAGTCAATCATCGGGTTTTCGTCCAGCAATTTTCCTTTTATTGCGCTCACATGAGTTCCCGCCCAAATGGTTTTAACGTTTGGCAGGCGTTCCTTGATTTTCATGAGCCAGTAAGTATCCACAAGATATGATGCTGTGGCCACTTCCATCAGGATAATATCTGGCTCATACCCGGCCACTCTTTCCAGAAAAACTGCGTTGGAAAGGTTCTCCGCGACTCCATCCACTATCGTATTGATGGTCCCCTTCTGGCTTAACATCGATGAAAGGTATCCAAGAAAAAATGGATATGGTGTGTAACCTATGTTATTGGTTCTGCAATCTACTGCGGTGAATGGCCAGCGCGAACCAGAGC